>Ga0207125_10038_pt1 | contig 33170 bp, 35 predicted proteins | sample Alteio_BWMinHeat_19_FD_153556 | JGI IMG/M metagenome (GOLD analysis project Ga0207125, IMG submission 153556) | Enriched cells from forest soil in Barre Woods Harvard Forest LTER site, Petersham, Massachusetts, United States -... | ecosystem: Environmental > Terrestrial > Soil > Temperate forest >...
TCCGCCTGCGTTGTCGGCATGCCGTGCGGAAAGTCCTTGTACGTCTTCAGCGTTCCATTCTTCAACAGCTTCGCAGTCAACGGCCCGGCCGCGACATACGGCACGATCTGGTCATCTTCGCTGTGCATCACCAGCACCGGCACGGTGATCTTCTTGAGGTCTTCCGTAAAATCGGTCTGCGAAAACGCCACGACGCCGTCATAGTGCGCCTTGGCGCCGCCCATCATGCCCTGCCGCCACCAGTTCTGGATCACCGCCTCGGAAGACTTCACGCCGGGCCGGTTGTAGCCATAGAAAGGCCCCACCGGAAGGTCGCGATAAAACTGCGTTCGACTGGCCGCAAGCTGCGCCTGCAAGTCGTCAAATACCGCCTTCGGCAGGCCCAGCGGATTAGCGTCTGTCTTCAGCATCAGCGGGGGAACCGCGCTGATCAGCGCAGCCTTGCTCACCCGGCTTTCGCCATGCCGTCCCAGGTAGTGCACCACTTCGCCACCGCCGGTGGAGTGGCCGACATGAATGGCATCCTTCAAGTCGAGATGCTGCGTAAGCGCAGCCAGGTCGTCCGCGTAATGGTCCATATCGTGACCATCCCCGGTCTGGGTCGAGCGGCCATGCCCGCGCCGGTCATGCGCGATCACACGATACCCCTGGCCCAGAAAAAACAACATCTGATTGTCCCAATCGTCGGCCGAAAGCGGCCATCCATGACTGAACACGATGGGCTGGCCTGTACCCCAGTCCTTGTAAAAAATCTCAACGCCGTCTTTGGTTGTGATGGTGGGCATGTGCGCCTCCTTTTGAAGTCAGCAGCTAATACTGCCCAGATTAAACCACACACCTGTTCCACGGCGATGAAGCAGTCGGGCTGCTATGCTCACGTCACGGAGCCATGAGACGCATTCCTCTGTCGCAACGAATCCGGTGCGTGACTGTGTGTGCCATCACGTTGATAACGGCGTCTGTCGCAGGACAATCCACTCCTCCAGATAGACTCCTTCACGCGGGCAAGCTGCTCTACGCGGACGACTTCACCCACGGGCTGGCGTCCTGGCGTGTGGAGATGGAAAAGCCCGGAGCCGTCACCGCAAAAAACGGCGTACTCGACATCGATGTGCCAGCCGGCGTCACAGTCTGGTTCCGTCAAAAGCTCGACGGCCCGGTGATGATCCAGTACCAAGCAACCGTCATTTCGGCGGGCGGGCCGAACGACCGCGTCAGCGACCTGAACAGCTTCTGGATGGCCACCGACCCCACAACGCCCGGAGACCTGTTCGAACATCCGCGCTCTGGAAAGTTTGCCGAGTACAACACGCTCAACATGTACTACGTCGGCCTCGGCGGCAACGGCAACACCACCACACGCTTCCGCCGCTACATCGGCAACCAAACCGACCGACCGCTGCTGCCGCAGAACGATATCCCCGTTGCCCGGCAGCCATCTATGGGAATCGTCGCCAACAAGTGGCAGACCATCACCCTGATCGCAGACGGCCACCTCATCCAGTACTGGCGAGGCACGGAAAAGATCTTCGAGATGGTCGATCCCCAGCCTTATACCCGGGGCTGGTTCGGCATCCGCACAACGAAGAACCACATGCATGTGCGCCATCTGCACATCGTGCGCCTGAGCGGGAACTAAGAACGTTTGCTCGGCTTGGCCGCAGGTTTTGGCGCCGAAGCCTTCGGCTTGCTCTTTGCCTTGAGGTTCAACGCCACGGCAGCGCGGACCAGGTCCTTCAGGGCCTTCTCATTGATCTTCTCGCCTTCCTGTATATCGATCGCACGCCGGACATTCCCTTCGAGGCTGGAGTTGAACAGACCGGAAGGATCATCCAACGCAGCGCCCTTGGCGAACGTCAGCTTGACGGCGGCTTTGTATGTCTCTCCCGTGCAGACGATCCCGCCGTGGGAGAAGACAGGCACACCGCGCCACTTCACCTCTTCGACAATCTCCGGGTCTGCCTTGTGGATGATCTCGCGCGCTTTCGCAAGCGTCTTTCCGCGCCAGTCTCCAAGTTCGTTGATCTTGGCGTCAATGAGTGCAGAAGCAGATAGTGCAGAGGCAGATTCTACGGAGACCGACGGTTTCATGGACAACTCCAACTCTTGCACCTAATGTAGCTGCGCTCGGCGTAACCTGCAACCGCTCCATATTCGATCGATCTGCTGTTGAACCCACTACTAAAATGATGTTTTCCCGCTCGGTTTGGAGTAACCTTGACATGAGACTGGTGGAGGTTGCGATGCTGAGTCCGGAGCAAAAACAGCGATATCAAAAGCGCTTTTCCACGATCGAATCAAGCTTCCGGATTGAGGGGATGGACCCCAGCGGAGACCCGGTCTACGAAGAGGTAAAAGCGCGGGTGCTGGCTGGTGAGATGACCCCGAAGCAGGCGCTGGCGCAACTCGTAGCTTACAGCCGCAGCAGTCGCCGGGTGGCTGTGGAAGTAACTGCGTAGCGCTCACGGATGAGCCTCGATACCTATTGCTATCCGGGAACCACGACTCTTCGGAACAAATTCAACATACAAAACGAACAGGAATTGAAGGCGACGGAAGCCCGTGTGGCGGCACTTGCTTTGTTTGTGCTGGAGGACGAGCCCCTGCAAGGGCCGATGAATGAGAGCCGCCTTCGCGCGACTCACGGCGCTATCTTTTCTGAGATCTACGAGTGGGCTGGGAACTATCGGGAAGACACTGGCAGGATGACCAAGGGCCGCGAGGCAGGCTATCAGGTGACTTACGGCGACTCCGAGTATGTGCCAGGGCAGATGGAGCGGATTTTCAGGGAGTTGGAATCTCAGGACTTCCTGAACCAGTTCGGGATCGACGAGTTTGCGGAGCGCCTGACCTATTTCTACAGCGAGATCGACTCGACACACCCATTCCGCGACGGCAACAGCCGCACGTTGCGGAAGTTCACCGCCGATCTCGCGCTGGCCGCGGGCTATGCCTTGGATTGGGAACCGGTCGGTTCGACGCGGCAGTCGCGAAACTCTTTGTACGTTGCGCGGGATTATGCCTTCCAGCGCCGGGAATATCGGCGACTCAGGGACATAATCCGTGCGAACCTATCGCCGCTGCAACCGTGACGGCGCGCAATGAGCGGGCATGTGGGTCATGCGTCTGCTTTCGCCTGGTTCCATAATGTTTCGGGAGCTACGGCAGGGTCAAGGGTTCGGTTGAAATTTCGATCTTCGGCACGTCAAAGCAGGGCGGAAGCTGATCGCGGGAAATTCTCACTTTCGCAAAGACGTTCTCAAATAACGTCACGGTGATTATTCCGCCTCGGTCACAAAGATGACCGACGGCACTGAAGGATGTGTTTTTCTCCGGTTGCAGCATTCGGTCTTTGCCGTTAAACATTTCGGAGTTCGCCATGGTCTGCTTGTTCAACAGGATCGTGTAAGCCCCATACATCGCGGCGATGAAGTCCATCGACTCAGTGCCGAACATCTGGATCGGGTCAATGTTGTTGTAGATCAGCAGCGCGGAAGAGATGCCTTGCTCCGCGCCGTACTGTATTTGCTTCCTGGAGCTTTGGATTCTCCGTCGAACGTGGTCGCCGACGGTGCGCGAGGAGCTTGTGATGTGCGGATACCCCGGGTCTTTGACAACGCCGAAATTCTCATCCTCGGACAATTCCTTCAACTCAAAAATGACCCCTGAAGATCGCATGCACAGCGAGCTCCAGGGAGCCACCAATCCATCAGGCCGTCACTCCAGCCACGATTCCCTGGCGCTTGATCCAGCACCAGAAGGAACCGCAGCGACCTCGGCCATCTGTGCGTTGTTTCCATACCAGTCCACGTTGCGCGTGATGTACATTGCGGCGGCGACTGCGGCGAAGCTGGCGACTGCGCCCACGAGCAGAGCGTAAGCCTCTACACGTAACAGCACGTAGATGAACACATAAAGGGTAGTGAATGCCGCCAGCGACCGCAGACCCAGCTTGCGGCTGCGGAAGACCCACTCCGTGTTGATCGCGAAGAGCGCGACGGTGGATGTGCCTGCGATAAGGTAGCTCAGATCGAAACCAATGTGCTCCGCCAGCGAAAGCAACAGAAGATAAAAGATGGTTTGCGCGATGCCGACCAGAACGTATTGGGCGGGATGCAGGCGCTTTCCGGTCAGGACTTCGAAGAGAAAATACGTCAGGAAAACGAGACCAAGAAAGAGCGTGATGTAGTGCAGGGAGCGATGGATCGAACGGTAGGAGTCGGCGAGGCGGATGCCGAAGACAGTCGTTGGCTGCACAGCAGCATTCTCCGCGGAGGCGGCCGCTACCCCGTGTTGGTTGGCCCGCTCCGTAGTCAGCCCTTCAACAAAGAAGCCGGAGATGCTCATCCCAATGGCCAACAGGATGACGACGAAGAATTTTGTGCCCAGCGAGCGAGAGAAGCGGTTGGCGACGGTAGGTGCTGGTGTGGCGAAGGTGCTCATTGCTGTGATCTCCTTGAAGGTTACTTTGCCATACAAAGTTGAAGGGCGTAAAACGGCGCAGGTAAGTCAACAAAATGCCTAAGCGTTTACAGGGGAAAGTTTGCGGTGTAAGCGATCTTCCTCGTCCTCATGGCTCACGGACGCCGCATCGCGGACGACCTGCTCAAGAATGGTGAGGTACTCCAGATATCGCTTGCGGCCCGAGGCGGTGATGCGCGCCTTGGTCTGGGCCCGGCCGGCGTCGGCTTCCTTCGTCAGACGGACCATGCCATCTTCTTCGAGCACCTGGAGATGCCGGGCGAGATTGCCGTCGGTCAGATCGCAGAGCTGTTTCAGCTCAACAAAACTCAGCCCCCCCGGGTGAGTAATGAGCGACGTAAGAACGCTCAGACGTGCACGTTCGTGAATGACGCGATCGAGGCCCAGGTAGGCAAACGGAGCTGTGGTCTTGGAACTCTTAGTCTTCATCGATCGAGGCTTTCCTGGCGGAGTGGTAGTGGACCGCAGCGACCAGCGCCATGCCGACGGCGTACGCGCCGGACATTGTGACCGGAGCGAGACTGCGTGTGTCGCCGAGGCCGATGCAAGCCAGTCCGGTGAGAAGAAACCAGGCCCCCACCAGAAGCATGGGTCGCGGCAGGCATCGGCAGGAAGCGAAGACCCCCAGGCTGAAAATGATCTGCCACAAGCCGGGCAGCATCCAGAAAACGTTCTGCGTGACATGCAGCAGAACGACGGGCAAGATGGCTCCCGCAACAGCGGCAGGGAGAAATTGCGCAACGGCCATGCGGACCATCTCATCCGCCATGCCGGAGTGCAGCCGATTGGCCCGCGTCAGCATCTGCGTCCCTATCAGCGCGGCGCAGAAAGCGGCCATCGTGAGCCAGAGAATGACGTACTGTACGGGATGAGTTGCGGGCGCGGGAAGCCAATAAGCCTGAACCGCGCCCATAAGCGCGGCAACGACCGCTGTCGCGAAAAGAGTTGCCGGGCCATACCCGCGGAACTCAGTATTCTGCGCCACCTGGCGGCGAATGGTACGGATTTCGACAAGTGCCTGATTGAGGTCGGCCATAAGAAGAACCACTTTGTAATGCAAAGCCTATGCTTTGCATTACAAAGTGTCAAGCACGGGCCCGAAAATCTGCGAACGTCATCTGCTTCAAACCGCGAACCTCTTTGCACTGAGAGCTTTTAGTCGCGCCGCCTCTTCTTCGCGATTCTTGGCAGGCGCATTGGTCTCAAGCGAGCGAAGAAGGTCCGTTGCAGCCTTCGCAACGGAGTCGATCGCAGCGTGGAATGCTTCTTCGTTGGCTTTCGATGGCTTATTGAAGCCGCTGATCTTTCGCACGAACTGCAGCGATGCCGCTTGAATCTCTTCCGAAGTCGCGGGCGGATCGAAGTTGAACAGCATTTTGATATTGCGGCACATGTCTCCAGACCTCCCGGACGCGAGCGTAAACCATCTTTAATTTACTCACTCGGCCGCTTCGCCATGCAGCGGGTGGCTGGATTTCTTCACCGGCCTGGTAGTCGCGACTTTTTCATAGCCGGCGATGAGGGTGCCAGCGTCCGCGAAGCCTTCCTTGACAGGCGGAGCCTGCAGCGAAGCTTCGTGGCTTGCGTGGCTTTCCCAGACCTCGGTGATCCAAAGAACATTTTCGTCGACTGCGTCCTCAGCGACGATGAAGCTGCGACATCCGGGAATGGTGTGCGAGTCGTCGCCTCCCATGAGAGCGATCAATTCGTCACGACGCCCGGGTGCGGAGGTAAGTTTTACGATGAGACCGTACATGGTGACACCTCGAAAGAAGTGTACCGGCTTTACCGTCTATACCGGTCCACCGCTCTTCGCTGGAAAGAGAGCGCCCAGCGTACGGCTTGGCGGCCGCAGCGCCCACGACGCCACCATGAACGCAGCAATAATCAGCGGGGCGATCACGTGAAATCCATACGCGCCGTAACCGCCGGCCAGGGCGCAGGATGCGGCTGCACCGGTCAGGTCGAAGAAGATGCCGGCATACGCCCATTCCTTGAGCCGCGGAAAACCGGGAACAACGATGGCAATTGCTCCCAGCACTTTCCAAACACCGAGAATCAAAAAGAAGTACATGGGATAGCCCAGGATGGGCACAACTCCATGCGGGTTGGCATGAAATTGTCCCATCTGCGCGATACCACCGCTTCCTATAGGCAAGGCCACGAGGATCGTCGTTGTCCAATAAACAATGGCTTTGATTTTCATGGTCAGTCCAACCCCGCAATCACCGTCTCCAGGTTGCCAAGGAACTTCTGCCAGCCGTAGTTCGCGCCCTTATACGCTGCGTCCTGATTGGCGCCAAAGCCGGATTGCTCCATGCGAAGATGAGTGCCACCGTCCGCCGGAGTCAACGTAAAGAGCACAACGGTGCCAAGCCCGAAAGCGCCCCAGCTATACGAGAGTTGTTTCAACGGATCGACGACCAGCACCTCGCAGTCGATCACACCATTCCAATTCGGCACGGGGTCCGCCCGAAATTGAAACTTGTGCCCGACCACCGGCTCGAAGTCGTTCTTCATCAGCCACTGCGTGACCAGCGGGCTTTCCGTCAGCGCGCGCCACAATTTTTCCGGCGCATGCGCGAATGTCCGTTCGATCACAACCGTACGTGTTCCTTCTGCTGAATCGCTCATCAGTCCATCCTTTCCAAAACTGCTTCCAGTTGATCGAACCGTTCGCGCCAGAACGCGCCATAGAGATTGAGCCAGTCCACCATCGGCGCCAACGCATCGGGCCGTGCGCGGTAGTGCGTTTCGCGTCCCGCACGGCGATGCCCTACCAGCCTGGCCCGCTTCAGCACGGTCAGGTGCTTGGAGACAGCCGGCTGCGATACACCCGCGTATCGAGTCAATGCGTGGACAGTCTGTTCGCCCTGCCGTGTCAACTCCTCGAAAATCGCCCTGCGAGTCGGGTCCGCAAGAGCACGAAACAGGGGATTGGTATTGGCCGTCTTCACACAAAAACCATAACCATACGGTTATGGTTTGTCAAGAAAAATATCGCGGGATTTTCGGCGCAACTCCGATTCTTCCTTGGCTCAACCGCCAGACAGGCATAGATTGTTTCCATGCCATCGAGCGACCGCCGTTCCTTTCTCAAATTGACTGCCCTTGCCGGGGCTTTCTCTTCGAACAACCTCTTTCGTCAAGCCCACGCTGCCGACTGGAAAGCCGCGTCGGACACCCTGAGTCACATGGAGTCCGGCGAAGTCGCCCAGAACGAGGACTATTGGAGCGTCATTCAGCGCGGCTACTCGGTCAGCCCTCAGATCATCAATCTCAATAACGGAGGAGTCTCTCCGTCGCCCATCGTGGTGCAACAGGCGGTCGAGCGCTACAACCTGATGGCGAACGAGGGGCCGTCGTACTTCATGTGGCAGATCCTCGATCAGGGCCGCGAGCCGCTTCGACAGAGTCTGGCTCGGCTCGCCGGAACTTCCGCTGAGGAGATCGCGATCAACCGCAACGCCACCGAAGCTCTCAATACAGTCATCCTCGGCCTTCCGCTCAAGGCAGGAGACGAGGTCATCGGGTGCAAGTACGACTATCCCAACATGATGAATGCCTGGCGCCAAAGGGCAGACCGCGACGGCATCGTCTACAAACAGATTGACATCACTCTTCCCAGCGAGGACAACGCTGCCATTGTGAAGGCTTATGAGCAGGCCATCACGCCACGCACCCGGATCATTCATGTAACGCACATGGTCAACTGGATCGGCCAAGTCATGCCGGTACAGCAAATCGCCGATATGGCGCACGCACACGGCATTGAGGTCATTGCCGACGGAGCTCACTCCTTCGGCCTGATGGACTTCAAAATTCCCGACCTGCACTGCGACTACTTCGGGACCAGCCTGCACAAATTTCTGTCTGCACCGATCGGTTCAGGAATGATGTGGGTGAAGCGCGACAAGATCGAAAAGCTGTGGCCCCTCACGTCCAGCGCAGAGCCGCACAGCAGTGACATTCGCAAATTCGAATCGCTCGGAACGCGCAGCTTTCCCATCGAGCAGGGCATCGGAGAAGCGATCAACTTTCACGTGGCCATCGGCTCCAGGCGCAAGCAGGAGCGCATCTTCTACCTGAAAAACTACTGGGCGACGCGTGCGCGCGAGATTCCCGGCGTCAAAATTCATACATCGCTTGACCCACGTTTTTCCTGCGCCATCTGCGGCGTCAGCATCGACGGCATGACGCCAGGCCAACTCACATCGGCGCTGTTCAGCCGTTACAAGATTCACACCGTCAGCATCGACTATGAGGCCGTTCACGCCGTCCGAGTTACCCCGCACGTCTACACCCGGATCGACGACCTGGACAAGTTCGTCAGCGCACTGGGCGAGATCGCAGCCAGCAAGAAAGCGTAGGCAATCCTGCATTAGGATTGCGCCGATTAATTCATCGGCTCGGCCGAGCTGAACTCTCGCTCCACCGCGATCAGACTCTCCGCGGTAAGCCGGTCTGCCCTGCGCAGCGCCGGGAAGAAAACGCTCCACATACCGGTAACGGCGAGGCTCGCAACCCCGCCGATCACCACCGCGCGCACTGCTCCCCACCAGTGCGCGGTGAGGCCGCTTTCAAACTCGCCCAACTCATTCGACGCTCCCAGGAACAGCCAGTTCACCGCACTCACGCGGCCGCGCATCTCCGGCGGAGTCGCCAGTTGCAGCAGGCTTGACCGCACCACCACGCTCACCATGTCGCTCGCGCCGATCAACACCAGCGCGATGCAGCTAAGCCACAGATTGCGGCTCAGCCCAAACACCACTGTCGCCGCGCCAAACAGCCCGACGCAAGCTAACATCGTGCGGCCCGCACGGCGCCGCAGAGGAAAGCGCAGCAGCAGCAACGAAACCGACAACGCGCCGAGACTCGGCATCGCGCGCAGCAACCCCAGTCCTTTGGCGCCTTCGTGCAGCACATCGCGCGCGAACACCGGCATCAGCGCCACGGCGCCGCCCAGCAGTACCGCAAACAGGTCGAGCGAGATCGAACCCAGCAGCAACCGCGTCCCGCGCACGTAGCGCAGCCCGGCAAAAACCGTCTCCAGGGTGAACGCTTTGCCGCTCTCTTCGACCGGTGGCCGCGGGCTCATCATGCTGATCAGCGCGAGGAACAGGAGCAGGCAAATCAGCGTAAAGCAATACACCAGCGGCGCTCCGTTCAGGCTGGCGAGACGTCCTGTCAGCGCCAACGTAAACAGCAGGCCGCCGAACATCGGTCCGCTGGCGTTCGCAATCTGAAAAACCGTCGCGCCCCACGTGACCGCATTGACGAAGTGTTCTTTGGGGACCAGCGATGGGACCCACGCACTCGCCGCAGGCCCGCTGAAACAGCGGCCCGTCCCGATCACGAACAGGATCAGATATACCGGCAGGATGCTTTGAATTCCATGCAGCGAAAGCCACAGCAAGAGCGCAGTCGCGAGCGTCTGCACGCTGTAGCAGGTCAGGATGATCGCGCGGCGGTCGTAGCGATCGGCGACGTGGCCGGCGGGCAGAACGAACACCAGCCCGGGCAGAAAAAGCGCCAGCCCGGTATAGCCCAGCGCCAGCGTCGAGTGCGTAATCTGATACACCTGCCACGCCACGCCGACGCTCTGCGCTTCAGACCCCAGCACACCCAGCAATCGCGCCGACTGATAGAAACGAAAGTCGCGCGACCCCCACGCGGCGGTCCCTGAACCTTCTCTACTGTGGCCATCGGGCATCAATCTATGGTCGCATACCGGGGCGTGTTACTTGTCACACTCCTCACTTGCCTTTGGTCTTCTTGTTGCGCTGCCGCGTCTTCGATTTCCCGCTGCGTTTGGGCGTCAGTGCTGGACGCGCTTCTTCACCGCGACTCTTCTTCTTCGCAGGCGCCCGCAACGAAGTCGCCTTCGGCTCCGTCCCCGGCAGTAGCGCAAACTGCAGCCGCCGCTGTTCGCGGTCGATGCGGTCCAGAAGCACCTCAACCCGTTGCCCGATCGCAAAACAATGCCCCGTGCGCGCGCCGCAGATCGTACGGTCGGTGTCGCGGAAGGTATAGAAATCACCAACCAGCGAAGTCAGCGGAACCAGACCCTCGATAAAGATGTCGTCCAGTTCCACAAAGAACCCATACTTCGTCACCGACAAAATAATCGCGCGGAAGTCCTCGCCAACGCGGTCCTGCATGAACTTGATCTTCTTCCACTCGATCAATTCCCGCTCCGCATCCGCAGCGCGTCGTTCCGCCTGCGAGCTCTCAACGGCAATGTCGTTCAGCTCCTCAGCAGACAAGGGTTCAGGGCTCTGGGTCGAGGGTCCAGGGCTCAGGGCCCAGGGCCCAGAAGGCCCCTCCACCCGCCGAATCTCTCCGCTTTCTGGACCCTGGGCCCTGGACCCTGGCCCCTGGCCTTTAGACGCTGGCCCCTTGCTCCCCCACGGCTGCGCATCGGTCGACACAATCGCCCCTCCACGCGGATCCGCCCCCCGCTGCAACATCGCCCTCAGCAACCGATGCACAATCAAATCCGGATACCGCCGAATCGGCGAGGTAAAGTGCGTGTAGCTCGGCGAAGCCAGCGCAAAGTGGCCTTCGTTCTTCTCCGCATAGCGCGCCTGCTTCAGCGACCGCAGCATCAGGTACGCCAGAATCCGTTCCTCAGGATGCCCGCTGATCCGCTTCACCAGCTTCTGATACATCTGCGGAGTCACCGGAATGCGGTCCGGAATTTCATGCTGCTGCGGCTTGCGCGTATCTCGCCCCTTCGCTGCCCGCCGCTGCACATCGCGACGGTCTGCTTTCATCGTCAGCTTGCGCACCGGCAGGTTCCCGATCCCAAGGGAATGCCCAAACCCGGCAGCCGTCTCCTCGAAGTCGACAATGCGCTTAGGGTCCGGCATCTCGTGGATCCTGTATATAGAGGGAATATCTCTCTGCTCCAGCCACGTTGCGACACATTCGTTGGCCGACAGCATAAACTCCTCAATCAAACGATGCGACCAGCCCCGCTCCGACCGCACGATGGCTTTCATGTTCCCATCCGGATCGAACTCAACCACCGGCTCGGGCAGGTCAAAATCGATCGACCCCCGCCGCGCGCGCTTGGCATTCAGCCGCAGCGCCAACTCCAGCATCCGGTCGAACGCCGCCGGCAGCGCCGGATTCTCCGCGGCAATCCGCTCGCGCTCGGCGATGTCCTCCGCCGCCGGCTCCGGCGTAGCGGCTCTGCCCTCTGGGCCCTGGACCCTGAACCCTGGCCCCTCTCGCTCCGGCGACGCATTGATGCAATGCTGCACGTTCGTATACGTCATCCGCATCACGCTGCGGATTAAACCCTCGGCCACCCGATAGCCAACAATCTCGCCGCGCGGATCGATCTCCATCACGCAACTCAGCACCAGGCGGTCCTCGTTGGGCAGCAGACTGCACATCCCACTCGAAAGCGCATGCGGCAGCATCGGCACCGCACGGTCAGGAAAGTAAACGCTCGTCCCGCGGAACCTCGCTTCGGTATCGAGCGCGCTCCCCGGCCTTACATACCGACTGACATCGGCGATATGCACCTGTAGCTCGGTATTGCCGTTCGCCAGCGGCCGCACCAGCACGGCATCGTCAAAGTCGCGCGCCGTCTCGCCATCGATGGTCACAATCGGCAGCCCGCGGAAGTCCTCGCGTTCGGATAGTTCCTCCGCCGTCAGCGTCGCAACGGACTCCTTCGCCCGCTGATCGGCTTCCGCCAGCACCGCCGCGGGGAACGTGTGCGGAATATGGTGCTTGCGGATAACGATCTCTACATCGACACCAAAAGCGTCCGGCGGTCCCAGAACTTCGATCACCCGCCCCCGTGCCGGCCGGCCGGGGGCGGGAAAGTCCGTGATCTCCACGTCGACGGCCAGCCCTTCCAGCGGACGTCTGCGGTCCCTCGGCTCCCACTCTTGCGGTGCCCGCGCCTCCTCCCCCAGCGTCCGGTGCGGAGACTCCACCGCTGGCGCAATCACTTCCGCACCATCAGGAATGGCAATCACCGACGCCACCCGCTCGTCCAGCGGCGTGACGAAGTTCCCGGAAACTTGCGAGGCCCGGTCACTCCACTCTCGCCTTCGCGCCGAAGCTGCGTAGTGAAAAATCCCCACCACAGTAGGGTTCCGCCGGGTCAGCACACGCGCAATCCTGCCCGACCGCCGGCCATCGCGCCCCACCGGCGCCTCGTCGACCAGCACCACATCTCCCTGCATCGCACCATGAATTTCGTTGGGCGGGATGAAAATGTCCTCAAGCGCCCGGCTGCCCGCCGTCGCCGCATCCGGCCGCACAAACCCAAAGCCATCGCGGTGCAGATCCAGCCGTCCGCTAACCAAGCGGTCGCGCCCTGAACGGATCGCCGCCTCCATACCCTCGAAGCGCGCTCCTGGCTTGGCCGGATCCAGCTTCGACACATCCGAATCGGGTGCTTTTTTAGGAAGACCCCACATGTTTTCACTGAGCTGAATCAGCTCGCCGCGCGAAATAAGCCCTGTTATTTGTTCAAGAAGTAATCGGCGTTCGCGCCCTCCACCCAGCCCCAATTCACGAACTAACTGCTTATATGCGGCTTTTTGGCCTGCGGAACGAGCGATTTTACCCAGCAATTCGCGGTCGGTATGAGGTTGAGGAGAGCGGGCCATCTTATTGAAAGGATACGCGGGAAACGCCGGCGACGCTCAAAGAGGACGACTTCTACAACTTTTGGGCTACGCCTCTACCACGAATGGGTTACGTTAGTAACCCATGGGGGTGATTAGTTATACAAGTCCTATAACACTCTGGACTTACTCTCGTACAACTTTTAGGGTAGGTTCATCGGCACAACCGAAAGACTTTTGTTCCATACCCCAGGAGAGTTTCACTATGAAGAACACCATGATTCGCGCTTTCGTCATCGCCCTCGCCCTCACCGGAGCAGTTTCGACTGCCCACTCCAAGACCACCGTTCGCGGTTTCAACGCCGGCAACGGATCGGGCTTCCCTGTCCCCCTCTGCCCGCCGAACGACCCCCAGGGTTGCGGAATTCGGTAGTCGCAGAACCCGAACATAACACTTACGGGTCGCGGTCTACCACTTTAGTGGCAGTAAAATTTTTGAGGCAGCCCTCCACCCTGAGATAGTATTCAGGTCTGGAGGATTCTCATGTTTGCGGTGACGCTAGTCAAGTGGGTCAGTATCGCCGAACTCTTTCTATTATCAGGGGTTTTCCTGTTGATGTGGAAGAGGCGAGTGCTACGTGATTTCCCCATGCTGGCCGCATTCATCTCCTGTCGCGCCATCTCAGGCGCCATCGCCATTCCTGTGCTGTTCTTCCGCCCGGAAATCGGCATGAGCAAGCCTATGGCCTACAACATCTATCTATATAGCTATTGGCCATCCTGCGTTTGTCAGGCCGTACTTATGGTGCTGCTGGTCTATGGCATCTACAGTCTGGCGCTTGCGCCGTTCGCGCCGCTCAGGAAGCTGGGCACCATCATTTTCCGTTGGATTGCCGCCATCTCTGTAGCTGTATCGCTGGGTGTCGCACTCGGGCCGCACATGTTGAGCGGCTCACAGTTTGTGAACCTGGTTGGCCAGATGCAGCAGACTGCCAGCGTCCTTACACTTTGCCTTCTGCTTTTCGTCTGCTTTGCACTGAAGCCGCTGGGACTCACCTACGGCAGCCGTGCATTTGGCGCTAGCATGGGCCTCGGCATCCTCGCTGCAACCCAGTTGATTCAATCGGCATGGTTTCCGACCACATCCATGATGTCGGTCTACTCCATCGTCAACTTCTACAGCGGCCTTGGAGCATGCGCCGCGGTCCTCGTGTGGGCCACCTACTTCGCATTGCCCGAGCCGGAACGCGCGATGGTGCTGCTGCCGACCACGTCTCCCTACTTCTTCTGGAACAAGATCTCCGAAGCATTGGGCGATTCGCCGGGCTTTGTCGCTGTCAGCGGCTTTACCCCGGAGTCGATGGCGCCTGGCGAGCTTGCCGCGATGATCGAGGCAAGCCAGCCTCGGGTCGAACAGATGCCGGCGCGTATGCAACCTGTCGCCGTCAATCGCTAAAACAAATCTGCACAAGTCCCACGACTGCCCTGTTTTCTCTGTTTTGCAGCTGTCATCTCGACCGGAGTCTTCGCGCTTTTGCGAAGACATAGCGGAGAGATCCCTGCATTCCGTGACTGTGGCTAGACATTCTCGCCCGGGCAGAAGAATGCCGGGATCTCTCCACTACGCTCCGCTCCGGTCGAGATGACAGTCTCCACTACCCCTTCGGCGCGCTTCGCTTGCTCGGGGTCCGGTCGAGAGGGCACACGTGGAAGCAGCTAGACTGGATTCTATGGAACCGGTCACCCACATGCTTACGGGAGCCTGCCTGGCACGCACAGGCCTCAATCGACGGGCGGCTTACGCCACGCTCACCATGGCCGTTGCGGCCGAGTTCCCCGACATCGACACTCTTTGGAGCCTGCGCGGCCCGTTAGCCGGCTTCCAGCACCATCGCGGCATCACCCATACCTTCGTCGCCCTGCCGGTGGAAGCCGGCGTCATTGTGGGCGCCGTATATCTCCTGCATCGCATTTTTTCCAAACGCGACAGCCAGGCGCCCTCCCAAAATCCCAAATCGGCGCCGGCCATCCCTCTGCGCTGGGGCCTGCTGTATGGTTTCGCGCTGATTGCACTCCTGAGTCATCTCCTGCTCGACTACAGCAACAACTACGGCCTGCGGCCCTTCTTCCCCTTCAACCCGCGATGGTACGCAGGGTCGTTCGTCTTCATCTTCGATCCGCTGATCTTCCTTCTGCTGGCGATGGCCTTCCTGATGCCCCCGCTGTTTGCGTTGGTGAACTCCGAGGTAGGCGCACGCCGGCAGCGGTTTCGCGGACGCGGCTGGGCCACCGCTTCGCTGGTCTGCATCGGCCTGGTGTGGGGTCTGCGTGCGACGGAACACGCGCGGGCGGTCCTGCTCGCCTCCGCACAGTCCATGGCGGTACCTCAGCCTGAAACAGCGTCCAACTCACCCGACACAGCCCCACCCACCCAGTTTTCGCAGCCCCTGCAGGTCCTCGCGAACCCCGACCCGCTCAACCCCTTCCGCTGGCATGTCGTATCGGACTTCGGCAGCTTCTATCAGCTTGCCGAGGTCAACCTGCTCAACAACTCGCTGACCCCGGCCCAGGACATCCACGTCAAACCGGACCTGACCCCGGCCTTGCTGGCGGCAGAGGCAAGCCCGCTCGGCCGCGCCTACATGGACTGGTCGCCTATGCCGTTTCTCACCGTCAGCCTGCCGGGAGACCCCACCCGTCCGCCTCCGGAGGCGGAAGACGACCCCAGCGCCTCCTCCACAACTATCGTCACCTTCCGCGACCCGCGGTTCATGATCGACCTGCCGCTGTTGCGCTCGGGTTCCGACACGCCGCTGACCGGCACAATCGAGCTCGGCCCGCAGCTTCAAATACTGCGCCAGACGATGGGCAGCAGGGTTCAGCATTAACTACTGACAAATGCGTGACACTCCTCACGTACAATCAAATCCACGCTGCGTTTCGCGCGTACTCTTTCTTCAGAGGCACGACCCCATGTTTGCATACATCGTTCTCCTGCTCGCCGCGCTCACTCGCCTGCTGCCCCACGCGCTGCACGGCGTTGGCCTGAACTTCACCGCGGTTGGTGGCGGCCTTTTGTTCTTCGGAGCCCGCCGTCCCCGCTGGCAGTCGGCCATCGCCGTCGTTGTCATGGCGCTCACCGACGTCTACCTGACGACTGTCGCTTACGGCCTGCACTTCAAGGTCAGCAGCTACATCATCACCTGGGCGTGGTATGCGGCGGTCTGCCTGGTGGGCAGCGCCCTGCTGCGCAAAGTCACCGTGCTGCGCGTTGCGGCAGGAATCGTCGCGTCGGCCACCGGCTTCTTCCTGATCAGCAACTTCGCGGTCTGGGCCGGCAGTCAGGTGAGCTATCCCCATACCTTTGCCGGACTCGGCATTTGCTACGTCGCCGGTCTGCCGTTCTACATGAACGACCTCGTCTCGACCACCATTACCGCTGGCGCGCTGTTCGGCTTGCCTGTGCTGGCCGCGAAGCTGGTGGAGTCCCTCCGCTCAAGCCAGGACCGCAGCCAGCCCCTGACGTAAGCACTCGAAACACATGCAGTCATCAGAAAGGCCACGCCGCGTGCGTGGCCTTTCCCCATAGCCCACCAGGATCCCCAAACGTGCCACCGACTTCCTCCACCGACGCCTTCGCGCAGTTGAAGACCTGCATCGACCCGTTCCTCCTCTCCGCCCGCACCATCCTGGAGGCGGGCGGCGGCTCGCTCAGCCACATCGACATCCCCGCAAGTGCACAGGTCACCGTCATCGACATCTCGCCGGAGCAGTTGGAAAACCACAAAACTGCCCATCGCAAAATCCTCGGCGACCTTCATGTGGTGGATTTCGGCACGGCCGCCTTCGATGCCGCGGTGATCTGGAACGTCATCGAGCACCTGGAAGATCCCACGCTGGTCCTGAACAAGCTCTGCGCCGCGATCCGTCCCGGCGGCATCATTGTCATCGCCGCTCCGCATCCGGCGTCTTTGCAAGCGATCGTCGCGAAGTGGACGCCGTACTGGTTCCACGTCTTCGTCCTCAAGCATGTCTTCAAGAGCAGGACCGCCGGCCTGCCCGGCTTCCCGCCGTTCCGCACCGTGCATCACTCCGACATCGCGCCGCAGAAGCTCGAAGCATGGGCGCACCAGAACGGCCTCGAACTATTGCTCTACACCGCATACGAAAGCTCGCGCCGCGCGGCGTTACGGGCAAGATCTCCGTTCATCGCATTTCTGTGGGACATGGTTATCGCGATCGGAAACATCGTCAGCCGCTCGGCACTCGATGCAAGCGACTATTTCTTTGTCGTAAAGCAGGCTGCCTGAACCTGTGAAGGCCAGACAGAGTCTGATAATCCGTAAGTTGTGGAATTCGTTGCTTCTAAGCTCCTGATACTCGGTTTCCACGGTCACCAGCGCGACCGCCATTCGCTATCTCTTCACAGTACGGAGGTATTCTTTTTTGGAGAGCAGCAATTTGCACTCCGGGGCAAACGCTATGGAACCGCTTACAATTGTGTCTGCGCCCTGGCCACCGGAAACACCGCATGCTGGGTGTCACACAGCATCGCGACTCCAATGCACGACAGCGGCAATGCGGAGGCATCGATGACCGAGTCCATGCAGCCCGTTTTGAGGCGGAGCATCCAGGGGTGCTCGCGCATCCTGATGTTCGCGGGAGCGACTATCTTTCTTGTCGGAGATAAGTTCCTCCGTGAGATCAAGCACGTGACCTTTGCCGTCTCGGAGTCGGTTGGCATTCTCGGAGGATTGTCATTGATGTTGTTGGGTGCAGGCATCGCGATCGCCGGCAAGTCTCCCAAGCCGGAACAAGTCGATTAGAGACATATCAACCCCATTTTGTTCGGAAGGAAGAAAGAAAACATGCAGTCGAGACGGGATTTCCTCAAAAGTGCGGCGATGTTGACGGGTGCCGCGGGAGCAGCAGCCGGCATTCCTGCATCGGTAGCAAAGGCATTCGCCATCGCGCCCGACCCGGGCACTACCTGGGCCGACGCCGAGCACGTTGTCATCCTCATGCAGGAGAACCGCTCCTTCGATCACGCTCTTGGAACGCTGCAAGGTGTGCGCGGCTTCAACGACCCGCGCGCCATTCGACAAGCCAACGGCAACTCCATCTTCCTCCAGACCAGCACGGCAGGCGACACCTTCGCACCCTGGCGTCTCGACATCAAGGACACCAAAATTACCTGGATGGGCTCCATCCCCCACGTCCGCCACAGCCAGGTCGACGCCTGGAACTTCGGCCATCACAACGCCTGGATCGACGCCAAGCGCTCCGGCAATCCGGACTACACCAACGTGCCCATTACGATGGGGCACTACACCCGCGAAGATCTTCCGTTTTATTACGCGCTCGCGGACGCCTTCACGGTCTGCGACCAGAATTATTGCAGCGTCATGTCGAGCACCACGCCGAACCGCTCCATCTTCTGGACCGGCACCGTGCGCGATGAACAGAAACCTACCTCCAGCGTCTACATCCGCAATCCGGAGTTCTCCGGCACCAAGCTCAAATGGAAAACTTTTCCCGAGCGACTCACCGAGGCCGGCATCGACTGGAACATCTACCAGAATGAGCTGGGCATCGCCGACATGGACCCGGACGCGCATACATGGCTCGGTAACCTGGGCAATGTCATGGAGTACTTCAGCGTCTACAACGTGCACATGTCGAATGCCAGCACCAAGAAGCTGGAGGGCCAGATCGCCGCAGCGAAGACCGAGCTTGCGGCCCTTCAGCAAACCACCACAGACAGCACGATGAAGGATGACCGCATCGCGGAGATCAAGGACAAGGAAGGCCACATCAAGGCTCTCCAGGCGCAACTCGAGCACGGCGGCTCGCTGACCAACCTTCCGCCCATGCAGCAGGAGCTGCACACGCGCGCCTTCGTCACCAACGTCGGCGACAAGGATTATCACTCGCTCGAAACAATCTCATTCGACGAAGGCGGCAAGACGGTCCAGATGGGTGTGCCCAAGGGCGATGTCTTCCATCAATTTCGCAAGGACGTAAACGAAGGCACTCTGCCCACGATTTCGTGGCTCTCGCCTCCGGGAAAATTCAGCGATCACCCCTCCCACCCCTGGTACGGCGCCTGGTACGTTTCGGAAGTTGTCGACATCCTGACCAAAAATCCCGAGGTCTGGAAGAAGACAATCTTCATCCTCACCTACGACGAGAACGACGGCTACTTCGACCACGGCCCCTCCTACGTCGCCGCCGATCCGCTCAACAAAACGACGGGCCGCGCTTCTGCCGGCGTCGACACAGCATTGGAGTACACCTATGCTCCTGACGAGCTCGCGCAGGGAGTCTCAAAAAATCAGGCACGCAGCGGCCCCATCGGCCTCGGCTTCCGTGTGCCCATGATCATCGCCTCGCCGTGGAGCCGCGGCGGCTGGGTCAACTCCGAACTCTTCGACCACAGCTCCACACTCCAGTTCCTCGAAAAGTTTGTACAGGCGAAGCTCAAGAAGGACGTGCAGGAAACCAACATCAGCGCCTTCCGCCGCACCATCTGCGGAGACCTCACATCGGCCTTCCGCCCCGCCGACAACACGCAGTCGAAGCTTCCCTTCCTCGATCGCGATAAGTTTGTCGAAAGCATCCAGCGCGCGAAGTCCAAGGAGATTCCCTCCAACTACGCCAGGCTCACGCCGCAGCAGATCGCCACGTACAACCAGAACCCGCTGAAAGTCCCCAACACCTCGCGCCAGGAGCCGGGCATCCGGCCAGCCTGCGCGCTGCCGTATGAAATGTATTGCGAAGGCGACCTCAACCTGGAGCACAAGACGTTCAACATCGCCATGCGCGCGGGCAATGCGGTCCACGGAACCCGCAGCGCGGGCGCACCCTTCAACGTGTATCTGCGCAACACGGCAGCGGCCGCCGGTGTGCATCCGCGCGGCCCCAACAACCAGAACATGTTCGTCGCAACCTACGCCGTCAAGCCGGGGGACACGCTACAGGAAGCTGTTCCGCTGCAACTGTTCGCCGGCGGAAAGTATGAAGTCGATATCCACGGCCCCAACGGCTTCTACCGCGCATTCCGCGGAGACTCCACGGGCTCGCCCATCGTCGTCCGTTGCGTGTACGCCGGCACGGCGAGCCGCCTCACCGGCAACGTGGAAGCGCGGGTCAAGAACGTATCCTCCAAACCGGTCACCGTCGTCGTCGCGGACGTTTCCTACAAAACGGGCACGCAGACCAAAGAAATCGCTCCCGGCCAGCAAATCTCCATCCCGGTACAGGCAGTTGCAGCGCACGGCTGGTACGACTTCACGGTGCAGGCCCAGGGATCGACCGCCAGCACCCGCTACGCCGGCCGCGTCGAAACCGGCAAGAGCAGCTTCACCGACCCGCTGATGGGCGAAGCGTAACCTTCGTGCAACAACTCCGGTTCCGGAACCCGGAAGGGGCGGGTTTCCAACCCGCCCGTAAACGGCCGCCTCGAAGAGCCTTTCATCCTGCCGGAGGACCGGGCCCCGTGCGACCGCTTTTGGTCGCATGGGTGGTGACGCCGGAGCGCAGGCGCAGCCGAAGCGACAAAATTGCCTTCTTTTGAACCGCCGCGAATCACGACGTGAACCCCTTCCTTGTCCGCGTTCCGCGGACAAGGAAGGGGAGGGTTTTGGTGCGGCTCTTGCGGCAGGGTCGAAGACCTTCCGTCCTTGACCTGCGAAAAGCAATTCAGATCGGTCCCTTGACTTCGAGCTACGACGAGCCTTTCGCCTCATCTTCCACCGGCAACTCCACACCTTTGCGCCGGTCAAAAATCTTGCGCGTAACCCAAAGGGCGAGCAGCAACAATCCCAGCCCACCCAGTCCCAACACGATATTCAGGTGCTGATGGATCGCGTGCCGGGACGACTCCATGATCTTCGGCCCGAACCAGAGCAGAAGTATCGACCAGATCAAAAATTGAATGAACTTGCCGAGGAAAGTCGCCAGCAAAAACGGCAACGGCTTCATCTCGAAAACGCCAGCGGCAAACTGAAAAACCTTCAGCGGAGTCGGCGGTGGCCCCAGCGACGGTATCAGGATCGCCAGGAACTCCTGCCGCTCAAACCGGTCGCGCAGCCGCTCGTAGCGTTCGCGGTTAATGCGCTTCAGCAGAAAAAGCTCGCCTCCCGCGCGGCCGATGTAGAACGGCACCAGCGACCCCACAGCCGCAGCCACAGCACCCATCAGGCAGTACAGCAGGAAGTATTTCTTGTTGGCCTCGACGTAGAACGTGAGCACACCGTCCAGGCCGCCGGGGATAGGGATCAGCGCCGAATCGAGCAGCGCGAGCGCGCCGACGCCCCAGACACCAAGGGGCTTGAGTACGAAAAGGAGGCCTGCGGAGAACTTATGAAAAAGTACGATGGGATGCAGTTTCACGAATCTTTATTCTAGAGCAAATCTCCTGCTGCTCTGGTTTAGGTGAAGGCTTGCAGTACCGTTTTTCTGGGGAAAAACGGACATGAGCCCCTCCGCCTCGCGCTACACCTACAGGAGATTTACTCTATCGTGCGAACAGACTTATCTCCGTGGACCGCCTTACCGGCCAACAGGTCCAGGGCATGTCCCAGCAGCGGCAGCACGACCCGCAGAGAGCTCTCCGCACCCGCAGGACTGCCCGGCAGGTTGATGACCAGCGAGGCCCCCAACGTCCCGCAGACGCCCCGGCTCAGAGCGGCAAACGGCGTATGCTTCGCCCCATCCGCCCGAATCAACTCCGCCAGCCCCGGCACCAGCCGGTCGCAGACCGCCAGCGTCGCCTCGGGCGTCACGTCCCGCGGCGCCAGCCCCGTTCCGCCAGTCGTCACGACCAGCGAGCACTTCGCAGCCGCAAACCGCAACGCGGCCTCAATCTTTTTCACCTCGTCCGGGACTACCACCGCGACACAATCCGCGCCCGCGTCAGCCAAAACCTTTCCTACCGCTGGCCCGGAGACGTCAACCTGCGTTCCGCCAAAGCAGCGGTCGCTCACGGTAATCACTGCCGCCGTCCGGCCCTCCAGCGTCCGATCCATCCTCGCAGGATACCGCGCCTGCAAGCGCAACCCCTCTGAAGATGCGAAAATAGAGACAGCCAGCGTGGCAGGCGCGACCGGCAAACCGCGCCGCCTGTGCAACTTTCTTTCCGCCACAGCGTCACAAACAGAAGCCCCGATGCTTTTTACCGAGACCCCGACCGAACCCAAGCCGCCTTCTGCAACCGAGCCGCTACCCGAGCAGCAGCCCGTCCGTGTGCTCGCAGGACGCCACGGTGAATGGGACACCCACGAGCTCATCAAGCTCCTCGACACCATCGAGGATGAGCGCGCCCGCGGCCGCTTCCGCGAATCTCTGTATATTTCCTTCTTCGTCTGGCTGGCGATTGCCTGGTTCGTCTTCTATGGCCCACGCTTCCTGTGGCACGCGCCGGAACTCCGCGACCCGGCATCGGTCCTTCGCGAGCGCGAGCTCACCGAGCTGAGAATGCCCACCGTGCCACGCCTTCCCACGCCGACGGTGAAGCCCGCTCGTCCGGTCATAGATAACAAGACGATGGCGCATCTCCGCGAGACGGCGCCCCAGCCTACACCGGCACCCGCGGCGCCCCAGCCGGCAGCGTCAGCGCCACCACCACCGCCGCCACCGCCAGTGACAACCAATGCACCACGCGTCCCGCCGCCGATTGTGGCCGATGCTCCGACCGCGCAACCCAACGCCGGCAGAACCCCCTTCGCCACCAACTCGCTCCCGCAAAATCCGGGAGTAGGCTCCCGCAACCAATCGAGCACTAATTTCGGCAATGTGGGAAGTGGCCGTCCCGGCCCTCAGAAATTCGGCGGGGTCGACATCCTCTCCGACACACAGGGCGTCGACTTCGATCCCTATCTTCGCCGCCTCCTGGGCGACATCAAGCGCAACTGGGAACCGCTGCTGCCGCCCGAAGCCGGGTCTCCGCTCTTCAAGCAGGGTGAAACCTACATTCGCTTCACCATCCTTCCCGACGGCAGCATCAAGAGTGCCTCCATGCACCTTGACGGCTCGACCCACGACGTGGCCATCGACAAGTCCTGCTGGAACGCGATCACCAGTGAAGGGCAGTATCCGCCCCTGCCCAAGAACTTCCATGGGTCCGAGTTCGAGCTTCGCATACACTTCCTGACCAACAAGCAGCCTGCCGAGTAAGCCATGCCTGCAGCCATGCCGGAACGCGCTGCCCCGCCCGCCGTACCGGCGTCCACGCGCCAGTACGAGCATGACCTCTCCGAACGTGACACCTACCATCGCGACCGCGAGCATGTTGAGCGCCGCCGCCAGCTTCGCGGCCTTCTCATCCTCGCTTTTGTCGCGATCGTTCTCAGCATCGCGCGCGCCGGACTGGGCCGCGTATTCACCCCGAGTTGGTGGCACCTCTGGTGACAGCGCCCGCCGAAAACGCTTACCCCCTGATCGCTCTTGCCGGACCCACCGCCAGCGGCAAGACCGCCCTCGCGCTCGCCCTTGCCGAAGCCCTCAACGGCGAGATCGTCAGTTGCGACTCGGTGGCCGTCTATCGCCTGATGGAGATCGGCACCGCCAAACCCTCTCCCGCCGAGCGCGCCCGCGTCCCCCACCACTGCCTCGATCTGTACTGGCCCGACGAGGCCTGCACCGCGGGCGACTGGGCGCGCCACGCCCGCGCGGCCATCGTCGACATTCAATCCCGCGGCCGCCTCCCCATCATCGCGGGCGGCACCGGCCTTTACCTCCGCGCTCTCCTCGACGGCCTCGCGCCCGCCCCGCCCCGCGACGAATCCCTCCGCGACCGCCTACGCTCCCGCACCGGGCCGCATCTGCACAGCATCCTGCAGCGCCTCGATCCCGCAGCCGCCCGCGCCATCCACGCCAACGACGTGCCCAAGCTCATCCGCAGCCTCGAAGTCACACTCACCGCCCGCACTCCCCAGACCGCCCAGTGGCAAACCGGCCGCGACGCTCTCACCGGCTACAACGTCCTTCGCCTCGGCCTCGCTCCGGAACGCACACTCCTCTACGACCGCATCAACATTCGCGCTGCAGGGATGTTCGACCGCGGCCTGCTCGACGAAACGGCCATGCTTAGGGCTCGCTACGGCGACACCTGCCGCCCACTCGGCTCTCTCGGCTACGCCCAGGCCATGCAGGTGCTGCGCAACGAAATTCCGCTAGCCGCCGCCATTGCTGCTGCCCAGCAGGGCCACCGCAACTACGCGAAACGCCAGATAACGTGGTTTCGCCGCGAACCCGATGTGCAATGGCTCGAAGGCACAGGCGACGATCCGCACATACAGGAGAAGGCCATCGCCTACGCGAAAACAAAATTCGCTACAGCAGATTCCGTCCACGAAGAGCTCTCGGAAAAATGACGGGCCGTGCCACCGAATCGTCCCCTCGCACAACGCATCCAAACAGAGGAAGCAAATCTCCTGTGGGTGTATAACGAGACCTCAGGTCCAATGTCCGTTTTTCACCAGAAAAACGGTACTAAACGAACTTCTCCGGTTCGCAGCAACAGGAGATTTGCTCTACGATGAAATGTTTGCCGCTTCCCGTCAGCGGCGCTCGAAGTCTGCAAAGGAGCAAGTGCAACGCCGATGATTCCCAAAACCATGCAGGCCCTCGTGAAACCCGCCGCCGCCCCGGGAATGGAAATGCGCGAGATGCCGGTGCCAGCCATCGGTGCTACCGACGTCCTCGTCGCGGTAGAAACCGCCTCGGTCTGCGGCACCGACCTGCACATTTACCACTGGGACGAGTGGGCGCAGGCGCGCATCAAGCCGCCCTACATCCCCGGCCACGAGTTTTCAGGCACCGTCGCTGCCGTCGGCGACCTCGTCACCGGTGTCCAGGTCGGCGACTTCGTCTCCGCCGAAATGCACGTTGCCTGCGGACACTGCCTGCAATGCCGCAGCGGACAGGCCCACGTCTGCCAGTTCGTCAAAATCCTCGGCGTCGACGCCGACGGCGCATTCGCCGACTACGTCCGCATCCCCGCCTCCAACATCTGGAAGCTCGACCCGCGCATCCCCCGCGACTTCGGCTCTCTCTACGACCCCTTCGGCAACGCCGTCCACACCGTCCTCTCCGGCGCCATCGCCGGCCAGACCGTGGCCGTCACCGGCTGCGGCCCCATCGGCCTGTTTTCCATCGCCGTCGCCAAAGCCTGCGGGGCCTCGCACATCATCGCCATCGAGCCCAACGCCAAACGCCGCGAACTCGCCCGCCAGATGGGCGCCCACACCCTTCTCGACCCCTCCAACGACAACGTCGAAGCCCGCGTGCTCGAAGCCACAGCCGGCAACGGCGTCGATGTCATGCTGGAAATGTCCGGCCACCCCGCGGCCATCCGCCAGGGCTTCCGCATCCTCCGCATGGGCGGACGTGCGTCTCTGCTCGGCATCCCCGCAAAGCCGGTCGAGCTCGACCTCGCCAACGCCGTCATCTTCAAGGGCGCAACGGTCCACGGCATCAACGGCCGCAAGATGTACGAAACCTGGTTCCAGATGGAAGCCCTATTGCGCGATAGCGGCATCGACCTCTCGCCGGTCATCACCCACCGCCTCCCGCTCGCGCAGTTCGACGAAGCCATGCACCTGCTCGAATCCGGCGAAGCCAGCAAAATCCTCCTCACCGTAAAACGCTAGCGCTCTCCGCTCCACCCCAACCCTGTCATCTCGACCGAAGGCGGCGCTCTTGCCGCCGCAGTGGAGAGATCGCAGCATGTACAGCTGCTCGCAAACCTCAACTGTGTCATCTCGACCGGAGGCGGCGCTCTTGCCGCCGTAGTGGAGAGACCTGCTTCTGCACTTGTCGCTCCACGAAATGCCTGCGCGAGCCACAATTAAGCCGTACTCCGCACTAATTCACACTCAAATTACCTCTCAAGCGAGTATCCTTCCTCCATGAGCTTTTATGTTCGCGCTAACATTCTCGCCCTTCTCGCGCTCTCAGCCTCCACCCTCGCGGCCCAGCCCCCCCCGCGCGTCTTCCTGCTGAACCCCGCCACACTCGCCCAGCAAAAGACCAATCCCTCCATCGTCAAAGCCGCGCGCGAGGAAGCCGACAAAGCGCTCAAAATGGCCCCGCAAAGCGTAACCACCAAGGGAAAGACGCCGCCCTCGGGCGACAAGCACGACTACATGAGCATGGCCCGCTACTTCTGGCCCAACCCCGCCACGCCCAACCATCTTCCCTACATCCGCAAGGACGGGCAGACCAACCCCGAGATCAACGACATCCCCGACCATGAAGCCATCGACCACACGGCCGACGCCTCTCGCGCCCTCGCTCTCGGCTGGTATCTCACCGGCGACGAACGTTACGCCGAGCACGCCACCACACTCCTGCGCGCCTTCTTCCTCACGCCCGCAACGGCGATGAATCCCAACCTCAAATTCGCGCAGTACATTCCCGGCGTCAACACCGGCCGCGGCACCGGCATCCTCGACTCCCGGGGTCTCGCCCGCGTCGTCGACGCCATCGGCATGCTCGCCGGCTCCAAAAGCTGGACGCCCGAAGATCAAGCCGGCATGACCAGGTGGTTCACGACCTATTACGCCTGGATGACCACCTCCGACGCCGGCCACCAGGAAAAAGCAGCAACCAACAACCACGGCTCATGGTTCGCTGCGCAGGAAGCTTCGATCGCCATGTTCCTCGGCAAGACCGACGACGCAAAAAAGATCGCCGAGCACGTCCGCGACCAGCGCATTCCCTCGCAGTTCGACGCCGCCGGCATGCAGAAGTACGAACTCGTCCGCACCAACTCGTTCTCCTACAGCGCGTTCAACCTCGAGGCCCTCACCGAGCTCGCCAACATCGTCGCCTCTACCGGCGTCGATCTCTACGCGACCAAACCCGGCATCCTCACCGGTATCGACGCTCTGATGCCGTTCGATGCCACGCACAAGTGGCCGCACGACCAGATCAGCGCGGGCAAAGAAGATTCTCTCTGTCCCGCGCTGATCCGCGCCGCCGCCCACACCCACGATGCCAGGTATCTCGAAGCCCAGAAGCGCTTCGAATGCAAGCAGAACGCCATCACAATGCTGGAGGCACTGGGGAACTGACCGGCGGCAACAACGGCTTGCGTGGCTGCGTCACCACCGGCGTACAGGCTTCGTACTGACTCCGCTCGCAGGAATTTCGCGCCCGCGCCTGTAGCAGGGACACCAGAATGTCCGGCGTTCCCTTCGCCACTTCAAACGCCGCGACCTGCATCACGTCGTTGCAGTCGCGATAGCTGATGGTGAGGAAGTGCTGCTTCCAGCGAGGCTTGAACATGCCCGCGAACATCGCAGGAAAGAAGCCGAGGTGATGCGTCACTTCCTCACGCGACGAAAATTCCACGATGTTCGCATACGGCATAGCCAGGTCCGGACTCCCCGGCGCACGAAACACCATCTTGTCGGGCACCGTAATATCGAGCTGGCCGACCACGCCGGTCTTCGTTCCTGCAACCGTACTCGACCTTAGCTGTACCTCAGAACCGTCAACCGCCAGCGCAGGCAACGCACCCAGAACGAGAACGGACATCATCGCAACCCATAAAATTTTCCGCATGGTCACTCTCCTTGCATCCAGACGATAGGCCCGCATCCGCGATCCCACTGCCCGTATAAGGACACTTTCTCGGCTGTCACAAGCCGCTCCTCCGTTGACAGCGCGCGGCCGTGACGGTAGCCTTAAGAGCAATGAGCGTTTTGCTGCACCATCACGGACTCCACCATCACCATGCGCATGGCATGTCGGCGGCTGTGTCCGGTTTGGCGAAGTAACAAAACGCACAACAGGATTCCAAACAAGCCCGCCGACGCGCACACTCCGCGAGCGGGCTTTTTGCTGTTCGCGACTCCCACAACGCAGACCGCAAAAGGATAAACATGACAGCCGCATCTCTACCCACCATCGATTTTGAAAAGGCCGGCGGCCTGGTAGCCGGCATCGTGCAGGACGCCAAAACCGGCGAAGTCCTCATGCTCGGCTTCCTCAATGAAGTCAGCTACGCCAAGACTCTTGAATCCGGCTTCGTCACCTTCTGGTCGCGCACCCGCAACAAGCTCTGGATGAAGGGCGAAACCAGCGGCAACCGTCTACGCATCCTCACCGCCGCCACCGATTGCGACAACGACGCGCTGCTCTTCCGCGTCGAAGTCGAAGGCGACGGCCTGGTCTGCCACGAAGGCACGGTTAGCTGCTTCACCAAACCCATTTCGTTGCCGCAAGAAGCGAGTTCTTAGTTGTTCGTTCTCAGTTGTCAGGACAAGATCAGCAACGACGATGACCCGCTCACAGCCCAAACTAAGAACTAAGAACTAACAACCATCACCACCGAGACCCTATGACGACCCCAAAATTGAAACTCGGCATTCCCAAAGGCAGCCTGCAGGACGCCACCATTGCCCTCTTCGAACGCGCCGGCTGGCACATTTATGCCTCGGGCCGCAGCTACTTCCCCACCATCGACGACGCTGAAATCGAGTGCATGCTCGTCCGCGCGCAGGAGATGGCGCGCTATGTCGAACACGGCGCGCTCGACGCCGGACTCACCGGCAACGACTGGGTGCTCGAGAACAACTCCGACGTCGAGCGCGTCACGTCGCTCACCTATTCCAAGGCCAGCCGCACCCGCGTCAAGTGGGTGCTTGCGGTACCCGAAGACTCGCCGTTCCAAAAGCCCGAAGACCTCGCCGGCAAGACCATCGCTACCGAGCTCGTCGAATTCACCAAGCGCTATTTCGCCGAGAAGAACATTCCGGTCAAGGTCGAATTCTCGTGGGGCGCAACCGAAGTCAAGCCGCCCACTCTGGCCGACGCCATCGTTGAAGTCACCGAGACTGGCAGCTCGCTCCGCGCCAACCGCCTGCGCATCATCGAAACGCTGATGGAGTCAGAAACCCAGCTCATCGCGAATCGCGCCGCCTGGGCCGACCCCTGGAAGCGCGCCAAGATCGAAACGCTGTCTCTGATGTTGAATGGAGCCATGGCCGCGCAAGTCCAGGTCGGCCTGATGCTCAACGCGAAGAAGGTCGATCTTGACGCCATCCTCGCCGTCCTTCCCGCGCTCAACTCGCCCACCATCTCGCACCTCAAAGACGAAGACTGGGTGGCCCTCAACACCATCCTCGACCACTCCGTCGTCCGCGACGTCATTCCCAAACTGAAAGCTGCGGGCGGCACGGGAATCGTCGAATATCCTTTGAGTAAGGTTGTTCTTTAAGCCGTTCTCGAAACTACAGGGAATCCTATGAAAATCACGTTCGAAATTCTCGGTTGCCTTCTCCTCCTGCTCTCGCTCACGTCGCTGACGATGTACCTCATCCAGCGGCGTCGGGAGAAAAACGCACAGGCCAACGGCCTCGTCCTGTACGCCACGCTGGTCTCCTCCACGCCAGTCCGCGGCTTCAGCAAGCTCAACATGCGCAAGATCACCCTGCGTGTGCAGGAGCCTGACAGCAGTCCGCGCGAGGTCTCCATCCGATCCCGCGTCGATCCGAACCAGAAGTTTGTCCCCGGCGCGATGCTCCCCGTAGCCATCGACCCCAAGGACCCCAAGCGCGTGTACCCGGCCAGCCCTGAATCGGCCAAACGCGCCATCGTCACCGGCTCGCGCCAGCAACGCCGCATCATGCAGGCCGAACTCCGTTCCCCCGGCCGCCGCTCCGGCCAGCGGCCACCGTCGGGCTATCAACCACCTGTCTCAAAGCTGCGCTGATTACTTTTTCTTTAAGTTGTCATCCTTCGCGAAGCGGAGGATCTGCGTTCTTCTAACGCGCCATAGCCACCAACAGAAGCCACACAATGAAAACCCTCAAAACCTTCGGCGAAACAAAATCCAGCGCAGACGCTGCCATCCGGCAACTGGAGCAGCGCGGCGCCGTCAACACCGCCAGGGTCGATGCCACCGTCCGCACCATCCTCGCCGACATACGCCAGGGCGGCGACCAAGCCCTTCGCGAATACGCTACTCGTTTTGACGAGCTCGCCGACCATCCCCTCCTCGTCACCGCCGAAGAAATGCGCGACGCCTGGGACGCCACCAGCGAAGAACTCAAAGCCGCCCTGCGCCTCGCGCAGGCCAACATCCGCCTCTTCGCCGAGCGCCAACTCCCCAAAGCCTGGAGCTTCCGGCCCCTCGACGGCATGGAAGTCGGCCAGGTCATCCGCCCGCTGGGCTCGGTGGGCTGCTACGTCCCGGGCGGCCGCTATCCTCTGCCCTCAACGCTGCTGATGACCACCACCCCCGCACAGGTCGCAGGCGTTGAGCGTATTGTCGTCTGCTCGCCCAAGCCCGCGCAGGAAACCCTCGCCGCTGCACACCTCGCCGGTGTCACCGAGTTCTACCGCATCGGCGGAGCACAAGCGATCGCCGCCTTAGCGTATGGCACCGAGACCATCGGTGCTGTCGACAAAATCGTCGGCCCCGGCAACCTCTACGTCACCGCCGCCAAGATGGCCGTCTCCCATGACACCGGCATCGACATGCCCGCCGGCCCCACCGAAATCGTCGTCACCAGCGAGTACGGCGACCCCATCGGTATCGCCGCCGACCTCGTCGCACAGGCCGAGCACGACCCCGAGGCGCTCGCCATCCTCATCACCACCAACACAGACCTCGCCGACGCGGTCGCGCTTGAAGTAAAGCGCCAGGCCGCCGGCAACGCTATCGCCGAAGAATCGCTCGCCGCGCAAGGCTTCGTCTTTATTACGGAGACGGTGGCAGACGCACAGGCCCTCACCAATCGCCTCGCCCCCGAGCACCTCACAGTTGACGCAGGAGCCGACCTCCGCTGGGTAAAAAACGCAGGTTCGGTCTTCATCGGCCACCACACGCCGCAATCCATGGGCGATTACATCAGCGGGCCGAACCATGTGCTGCCCACGGGCCGCAACGGCCGCGTCCGCGGCGGTCTCAGCGTGCTCGATTTCGTGAAGATCATCACCGTCCAGCAGTACACCCGCGATGCGTTGCGTGAAGTCGGTCCGCACACCATCGCGTTAGCCGAAGCAGAAGGTCTGAAAGGTCACGCCGAAAGCGTGCGTGTGAGAATGCGATGAGCGTTGCGTCCAAACTAAGAGCGGGTATACCGCAATCTCTGATCGATGAGCTGGAAGCCGAAGGCGGCATCTTCGTCGAAGATATCCTCCACGGTCTCTCGCATCTTCCAAAAATCACGCAGGTGCAACCGCGTCGCGCGGTCCTCGCGATGCCCGAGTATCACCCACCCCTCGCCGGCCGCCAAGCCCTGCGTCTCGACTTCAACGAGAACACCTTCGCCCCCAGCCCGCGCGTCTTCGCGGCGCTGCAAAAGCTCACCTCTGAGGGCCTCACCATCTACCCCGAGCGCCAGCCCACCGAGCGCATCGTCGCCGACCACTTCGGCCTCGCGCCCGAGCAGGTCATGCTGACCAACGGAGTCGACGAAGCCATCCACCTGCTGGCTTGCGCCTTTCTGGACGAAGGCGATGAAGCCCTGGTCTGCACCCCCAGCTTCTTCATGTACGACGTCTCCATCAGCATGATGACCAGCGGGCTCCGCCGTGTCCAGGCCGACGACACACTCGCATTCCCCTTCGAACGCTTCCTCGCCGCCATCACCCCGCGCACCAAGCTCATCATCGTGGCATCGCCCAACAATCCCACCGGGGCGACCGTCTCGCGCGAGCACCTGCTCGCTATCGCCGCCGCCGCGCCGCAGGCTGTCCTGATGGTCGACGAAGCCTACTTCCACTTTCACGGCGAAACCACCATGGGCGACGCCGGCAAAATTCCCAACCTGCTGGTCGCGCGAACATTTTCAAAAGCCTACGGTCTCGCCAATCTCCGCGTGGGCATGTTGGCCGGCGATGCGCGTCTCATCGGCTTCCTGCACAAAGTCAGCTCGCCCTACAACGTCAACGGAGTCGCGCTCGCCGTACTGCCCGAAGCCCTGGCCGACGAAGACTACCTGCAGTGGTACGTCTCGCAGGTCCGCGCCGGTCGCGACCGCGTGGAGGCCGCGCTCGATGAGCTCGGTGTGCGCTACTGGAAGTCCGCCGCGAACTTCGTCCTGATGGACATCGGCCCGCGCCACAAAGAACTCGTCGCCGCCATGCGCGCCCACGGCGTCCTGCTCCGCGACCGCTCCGCCGACCCCGGCTGCGACGGCTACGTCCGCATCACCATCGGCGTCGAAGACCACGTGACCCGCGGCATCGCCGCTCTCCGCGCCTCGCTGGCGGAAATCAACTGGACACCCAACGAATCCCGCATCGCGCAGGGCAAGTCCGAAGAAACAAACGAATATGAGTAAATCGCACTCGTCTATCTAGTTGCCCCGCTGTCCTAGTTGTCATGCTCTTCTTGTCGTCGTGCTTTTCTTGTTGTCATCCCCGCAGGGGATCTGCTTCTGTAGTTGCCTTTGTTGTTGCTCGTTCTACTTCGCGAAACTCCGCTCCCTTCGCGAACTTTGCGTGAAAGCTTTTGCCTTTGCTTTTGTCTTAGAAGCCAGGAGTCACCATGTCCGACATCGTCAACGAACTCGGCACTGCCCCCACAATCGACGCACGCATCGGCACGATCGAACGCAACACCACGGAAACCAAAATCTCTCTCCGCCTCAACATCGACGGACAGGGCGCCTACACGGTCTCCACGGGCATCCGCTTCTTCGACCACATGCTGGAGCTCTTCACCCGCCACGGAGGCTTCGACCTCACTCTCAAGTGCGTCGGCGATCTCGACGTCGACCAGCACCACACCGTTGAAGATGTCGGCATCGCCCTGGGCGAAGCCTTCGCCGACGCGCTGGGCGACAAGAAGGGCATCCTCCGCGCAGGTTATTTCGTCATGGCGATGGACGAAACGCTCGCCGTCTGCGCCGTCGACCTCTCCGGCCGTGTCGCCTACGTTGTGGACGACCAGGTGACCGTTCCCGTCGTCGGCGATCTCCAAACCGAACTCGTCGCCGACTTCTTCGACGGCTTCGCCCGCGGCGCCAAGGCTAACGTCCACGTCAAAACGATGTACGGCCGCAGCAACCACCACAAGATCGAAGCCATCTTCAAAGCCTTCGCCCGCGCCATGCGCGGAGCCTGCTCCCGCGA
>Ga0207125_10040_pt1 | contig 32087 bp, 31 predicted proteins | sample Alteio_BWMinHeat_19_FD_153556 | JGI IMG/M metagenome (GOLD analysis project Ga0207125, IMG submission 153556) | Enriched cells from forest soil in Barre Woods Harvard Forest LTER site, Petersham, Massachusetts, United States -... | ecosystem: Environmental > Terrestrial > Soil > Temperate forest >...
TAAACGGCTCAAAAACTGCTTTACGCAGTTCCGACGCCAGGTTTCCGGCAGCCTTTGAAGGACGCCCCATCGGCGTCGCTTCGAGCACATGTCCATCCTTGCCGATAACCAGCTTGATTGAAAATTTTGTCACACCGGTATCGAGCATGGATGGATCCAGATGCGGCGGATCGCTGATCTGATTCATGCGGCCGGACGGCAGCTCAATTGGGCCTTTCAACGGACCGGTGCTATCGGCAGGCAGTGTGAACGGGGTTGTATCGGCAGACAGTAAATCCATGGTTAGCACATGGATCTTACGGTAGTTCTTTCCTTCAGATGCCTGATTGATGTCGCGCGCGAAGAAGTGCGAGTGGAACGGCAAGACGTTGTTGAATACGGTCGTATCAGAACTGGAGCGTAAAACGGGAGAGCCTGGATCGAAACATAGAGAAGGGTTCCATACGTTTTCCGAGTGCTTGTTTGAGATGACGAGACAGCGCAATTTGAATGTTCCGATCTTGCGCGTGCTATCGCTGAGGTCGTTACGGCTTGGATCGTATTGCCACTGGCTGATTGGCTTTACGAGCAGCATCCGGACGCCGGCGAGGCGAGCGCTGGCCCACTTCTGGTCCCCCGAGCGAAAAAGGCCGTCAGCCGTCGCGACGTCGGTCTGGTTGAAGCTATCGGTGGTGTAGACCCTCTTGTAGTTTTTGGGGCCGAGCCACCATTCTTCGAATATGCCGCTGTCGCTGTGCTGCCCCTTCTCGTCGAAGTTCTCGAAACTCGCGCGCACATGCCAGGGGCTCGATGGGTCTTCGCCGAGACCGTTGCGCGCGAGGGCCTCCGTCATCAACTCCACTTTGTCGATGGGTTTCGGTTTGTCGTTCGATTGGGCCCGAAGCGGTGAGGTACACAGACAAAGCAGGGCCGTGAGAGGCCAGGAGACACGGGGTGGCGTCATGCCGTCAAATGTAGCGGCGCATCGGCGTTCTGTCTACTGGATTTGAACTATCAACCGAGAATCGTTATCGAATGTGGAAGACGATGCCGGCGGAGAAGGTTTGCGGAGCGTGGTTGCTGTTGTCGTTGCATTTGAGATAGGTCCGGGATTTATCCCGGACATTCAAACCGCCACCAGAACGAGGCTTTAGCCTCCGGGAAACGTTCTCCTTGCTGGAGGGCCAGTCGCGGGCGCTAAAGCGCGCTCTCTCTGTCGAGCGGAATGCCCGGACCTATCTCAGAAACAAAAACGGAATCGAGATTTGAGTGCATCAGAATGAAGACGGATGGGCGATGTTGCTTCGGAGGATTGGAAATGCAGAAACGCATGTTGGGTAAGAGTGGGCTTGAGGTGTCGGCACTGGGGTTTGGCTGCATGGGCCTGAGCTTCGGCTTCGGTCCGCCGACGGAGAAGGCAGAGGCGATCAAGGTGATTCGCACGGCGGTGGAGCGTGGTGTCACGTTTTTCGATACCGCCGAGGTCTACGGCCCCTTCCTGAATGAAGAACTGGTTGGCGAAGCTCTGGCTCCGTTCCGTGATCAGGTCGTGATTGCGACCAAGTTTGGCTGGAGAGCGAATCCCGCGGACGGTGGCAAATGGAACGCGCTCGACAGCCGGCCAGAGCACATCAGGGAAGTTGCCGAGGCGTCGCTCAAGCGCCTGAATGTCGATGCACTCGATCTTTTCTATCAGCACCGCGTCGACGCGGACGTTCCGATTGAAGATGTTGCCGGTGCGGTGAAAGAGCTTATCGAGCAAGGCAAGGTGAAGCATTTTGGGCTCTCCGAGGCCGGCCCGCAGACGATCCGGCGCGCACATGCGGTCCAACCTGTCGCGGCGCTGCAGAGTGAGTATTCGTTGTGGTGGAGAGAGCCGGAGGAGGAAATTCTGCCCACGCTGGAGGAGCTTGGGATTGGCTTTGTTCCGTTCAGCCCGTTGGGCAAGGGCTTTCTTACCGGGACGATCGATGAGAACACGACGTTCACAAGCACTGACTTCCGCAATGTCCTTCCACGCTTCAACGCCGAAGCGCGCAAGGCGAACCAGCAGGTAGTGGATACTCTGGGCCGGATCGCGGAGCAGAAAAAAGCAACGCGCGCGCAGATTGCCCTGGCCTGGCTGCTGGCGCAGAGACCGTGGATTGTGCCGATCCCTGGAACGACCAAACTTCATCGCCTGGAAGAGAATCTCGGAGCGGCGGATGTCGTGCTTTCCACGGACGATCTCCAGGAGATAGAGGGCGCTTTTTCCGGCATGGAGGTGCAGGGGGGCGCGGTATCCGGAGGCATTGCAGAAACTGGTGGGCCGGTAAACCAACACGCAGGCTCTCGTTGCTGGACTTGTGCGATGGCGCACACACGTGAAGCGGGCGACGGATGAGACATCGCCTTCGGGAAAACCCCATTCGCCGCTGCAACGCAACCTAAGTTGTAGACCTCTTGTCATGGTTCCGAGCGACACTGAGTGCGGGTCTTCTGCTTCCTGGCCGATAAAGAGAACCGTAGGGAGTCAGTCTATGGACATGGCACGCGTAAGGAGTTTCATGATCAGACACCGGGCAAGTCTCAAAGATCTTTCTATCCTGATCGTCGTGTTTCTGGTCGGACTTTACTGGGTGATTGAGTACGACATTTTCAAGAACTCCGATGGCGTGAGTGTGCACGAACGCACCATCGAGTTGGATGAAGCCCTGCTGCTTGGCGGGATCATGACATTCTGTCTGCTGGCCTTCTCCATACGGCGATACCTTGAGCAGCGACGTGAAACGGCTCGCCGCCTTGCGGCCGAGCAGCATATTCGTACGCTGGCTTTTCAGGACGCCCTGACCGGGCTTGCCAATCGGCGCCAATTTGATGACGCGCTTAAGGCTGCGTGCTCTGCCCCGCCACGAGAAGGCGCCGTGCATGCTTTGATCGCTCTCGACCTGAACGGCTTCAAGCAGATCAACGATGTGCATGGGCATGGCGTGGGAGACGAAGTGCTTACCATCGTCGCGCACCGGCTGCTGGGCACGATGCGTAACGGCGACCTTGCAGCACGGCTCGGCGGAGATGAGTTCGCCATCCTTGCTTTGCATCTGGTCGGTGCGGAAGCCGCGACCAACGTCGCTCTGCGGATCATCGACGCGCTGAAGGAACCTGTCACCGTCGGCTCCGTACGGCATCAGATCGGCGCGGGCATAGGCATAGCTCTCATTCCCAGTGATGCAGCCACTCCAGAGCAGGCGCTGCGCAAGGCGGACCTTGCTCTCTATCGCGCCAAGGAAGAACGTCGCTCGGCTGTGCGTTTTTTTGAAGACGATATGGACAAGCGCGTTCAGGAACGTCAGTGGCTGATGCAGGAACTGCGCGCTGCCGTAGCGAACGAAAGTATTCGCGCCTACTTCCATCAATCCGTTCAGTTGAAGACGAATCGGATCATTGGCTTTGAGGCTTTGCCGCGTTGGATCCACCCATCGTTTGGGGAGATCATGCCGGACCGCTTCATTCCGATTGCCGAAGAGTGTGGGCTGATCCATGAACTTGCCGACCAGATTTTGCGTCAGGCCTGTACGGCGGCGGTCCAGTGGCCCAACGATGTTGTGCTGTCCATCGATGTACTTTCGAGTCAGCTTAAAGACAAGAAATTAAAGAACCGCATCATGGACATTCTTCATGAGACCGGACTTCCTCCGCAGCGGCTTGAAATCGAGATAACGGAGAGTACGCTGGTCCGCAATCTTGAGGCGGCGCAGGACATCCTAGGTGGCTTGCGCGAAGCAGGCGTCAGGATCGCGCTGGATAACTTCGGTACCGGCTACTCGAGCCTTTACCATCTGCGAAATTTCAAGATGGATAAGATCAAGATCGACGGCAGCTTCATCCACGGCATGCTTTCCGAGAAAGAAGACGCGGGAATTGTCCGGGCTCTGGTTGGCCTCGCACATGGTCTGGGTATTACGGTTTCCGCCGAGGGTATTCAGGATTCCGCGCAGCAGGATTCTCTGATTCGCACCGGTTGCGAACAGGGGCAGGGGCATCTGTATAGCGACGCTATCTCCGCCGAGCACACCCTGGATGTGATCGAAGCGGGTGCGATGGGACTGCAGCTTGCCGGGAGGTAGTTAGGGTCGATCGGCAGCCTGTGTCGACCGATCCATCTCTCACGTGGATGATGAGAAACACGTTTCTCAGGCGGATGGAGGTAAAGTATCTTCATTGGGTTCATGTGGGTCAGCGATGGCGCTTAGCGATACCGAATTCACATTGATATGCCGAGCTCGCCGGAGGCTGTGCGACATCTCCGAGCCGTCCATGACGGTTGCCAGCATTGCAAGGGAATCCGGCATTTCTTACTTCCATTTCATTCGCCGGTTTGAGGCGATTTTCGGATCGACACCCCATCAATATCGGATCCAGGCTCGATTGAGCGAGGCCAGGCTCTGGCTGGCTAGAGGTGGTTCCGTCACGGACGCCTGCTTCGCGGCCGGATTCGAGAGCGCCGGTTCGTTCAGCGAGCTGTTTGTGCGGCATGTCGGCATTCGCCCTGTGGAGTATCGGAGGCTCACGCGAGTGTCGGTGACCGTCCCTTGCACGCTCCCACCTGCATATTTTCCCGGCTGCCTGTCGTTGATGGGGAATCTGCACGCGGAAGCTTTTCGCAATTTTCGAGATGCGACTGCGTCGCCTACTCGGTAGCATCTTCTTCAGAGGAGATGCAGAATGAAAATCAAACTGACAAGCTTGATGGTGGACGATCAGGACAAGGCCCTGGCGTTCTATACGGATGTGCTCGGGTTCCTGAAGAAGAATGAGATTCCAATGGGGCCATATCGCTGGCTCACTGTCGTTTCCCCGGAAGATCCGGCTGGAGCCGAACTTTCGCTCGAGCCGAATGCAAACCCGGCGGGACGCGAGTTTCAGCAGGCCATGTTTTCACAGAAGATTCCGGTGGCGGCGTTTCAGGTCGATGATCTCGAATCGGAAGCCGTGCGCCTGCGCAAACGCGGTGTCGTTTTCGTGACGGAGCCTACCGACGCGGGCGCGGTGTGGCTGGCAATCATCTCTGACACCTGCGGCAATTTGATCCAGCTCTACCAACTGAAATAGGCTTCCGTAATTTGACCGATGCTGTTGCATCGGAGCCCAACGACAGGTACTGAGGTCCAGGGCGGTGCGGTATCCAGAGGCGCCACAGAAGGTGGTGGGCCGGCAATCCCTTCACGCGCGAGGTTTCGGCTGCAAAGGCGATGTGGCCGGCCCATCCGGGTCGATAACTCGCCGATCATCCGCACGCACAGAAATATGTTCCGCCTTAAACATCTCTCTGACGCAACCGACTAAAGCTTCGGTGTCAATTTCCATGCAGCTCAAGACGTCCACCAACGCAAAGGAATGCTCAGGCCATGTGTGTACCGAGATATGCGACTCCATCAGTAGGGCGTACCCTGTGACTCCTTGTGGCTGGAACCGATGCATGTCCTCCTTCACGATTCGCAATTGACATGAGTGGGCAGCCGCACGGAGCGTCTGGCGAACGATGGACGTGTCGTCTAACAAGCCTGACGCGCATCGATAGCATTCCAGGATGAGGTGCGTATATTCAGGACGTTGCAGCGGTTCCGTACTCATATATGTTGGCCATACCGAGAGCGGGGATGCCGGGTATCGGCACGAGTCGCCGCCGGGTGTAATGGAACAGATCGGAGTGTAACCATGTAACGCTCCGGTAGCCTCTATCTTTTAGATCCTTGCGAACATCCGGCGGCGCCTTGTAGCAATTGAAATCCGAATAAGCCTCTTCCAGTTCAAATCCCGTGTGCGAAAGAAAGGAACGCACAACATCCAGTTCATGCATGGTGAGATATGTTCGCGAAGCACAAAGATACAGGTCGGCGGGGCCGACGGGCCGCAGTGCAACCAATGCTCGATGGACGAACAGCAACTGTCCTGCCAGTGTATAGGGCGGGTCGGTAAATACTTCATCGAACGAACCCCGATGAGAAGAGGGCATGGCATCGCGTAGATCATGTTTCAGAAGGTCGATCGAGCCCCGCGTGGAATTGCTCTCGATAAGTTGCAGGATTCGCTCATCCAGATCGATGGCCGCAATTCCTTTTCGCGCTCCTGTTGCCGACAACGCCAGACTCAGCAGGTCATCGTCACCGAGCAACAAAATGTGTGAAGACCGCTGTCCGAGCAGCCTCATCCTGCGAATAATCGTTGTCGTTGTCGCAGGGCATTGATCAAGATCGCTTCTGGAACCAACATCCGATTGCACGCGAATTTTCTGCAGCAAAGCTCTAACCCTTGCTTCAAGCTGGGCGAGTGTCTTCTCCATTGCAGACCAAATATATCCCATTGGCAGGCGCACACCGTGCGATAATTCGACGCATGAACGCCGAGGAGCAAAAGGAACCGCCGCCTGCCAAAAAGAAGTGGGCCTTTGGTGTGGGATCCATTCTTCCGGTCGCCGCACTTTTTTTGTCGATGTTCTCGTTTTACACCTCAGAAAAAGCTCAGAGAGACGTAGCACGCGTCGATGTTATAAAGACCGAGTACGGTCTGTTCCACGACCTGGCACAGCTACAACTCCAGTATCCGATGATGGAGCACCTGCTGGCATCGAGCGGTGAAGCATACGATTTGAATGTGGCGGCGGTAAAGGCCGCCTCGGACTCTATTCCCGAATTGGAGCGCGCAAAGCTCAGGTTGCAGGAACGAGCCGTGGCACACTATATCTTCACCACGTACGAAGAATCTTTCTACTTATGGCAACAGTCTGTTGGCACCGATCAGCGCCGGGCCGAGTTAGCACAAGACGATTTGCTCTACTTCAACGATACGTTATGCAATAATCCGCGACTGCTTTGGTACTGGGACAGCAAGGGCGGTGGGAAACTATCTCGGGAATTCGCTGTTGACTTACGGAACTATTACAAGGAGAACGTCCTTAAGGATTGTCCGACCAGCGAAGATCCCGCCGGGCCGTTTGGCCAGAAGGAATCCAAATGAATCGTACAAAAAGGCTTATGACCGCTGTGACAACCTCCATCTTATTGGCGGGGACAGCGCCCATGTTCGGTGCCTATGCTCCGGCTCAACAGCAGGGAGCGCCACAACAGGATGAGTCGTGGAAGACAGATCCCCACGTCCAAACTGCTGCCGACACCATCCTGGACGCGATTCGCGGCAAAACCGCGGCCGAAGCGATGACGCAGGAAGATATTGCAAAGCAATTCCCCGCGCTCAAGTCGGCCTTGATTGGGGACGCACTGAAGCTTTTGGTCTGGCAAGCCGAAATCAAGCGAATGGGTGACGGCAACAAAGACAATCCATTCAAATATTTCGAAGTGAGCGGTCACGGAGGCTAAGGCCGATCTGTGAAAGATGCTCTGCTGGCCAGTTACCGTCGCTCGCGGCGAGAGTTTTTTTCGCGCCACGGTGCGCGCTGGCCGGGCACTCTTGCCGACGAGTTCGATATCCTCGGCCCCTGCATTCTGACTCGTTCTGAGGCGGATGAAATTCTGGATGCCGCCAGTTCGCTGGCTCGGATCTACAGCCGGATAGCACAATTACTTCGTACTTGTTCCGACGAAGCGCTCTCTGAATTGGGAGTGCCAGCTTACGTACTACCTGTTGTCAGGTGCGTCCTGCCGGGAGTGGCCGACTGTGTCGTTGGGCGTTTCGACCTCGCGCACACCAGGGACGGGTATAAGTTGCTGGAGTTCAACGCCGATGGTCCCGGTCTTCTGGTTGAGGCATTTTCAATCAATGCCGAAGTTTGTCTGGATGCCGGGAAAGAGGATCCGAATGCAGGCGATGAATCGATCCTCGCGGGCGCTCTGGGCGAGGCAGTCCAGGCCGGAAGCGACTATGTCGGCAAGAGAGCTCGCGGAGGCGCTAACGTCGTCGTTACTTCCGCCGGGCACTGTGTCAGAGACAGGGCAATCGGAAGATACTTGTGCCAGCTTATGGAACCATTCTCAGCGCAATATGCTGCGATAGAATCGTTGGCTATCGATGCCGACGGTCTTTACGATCCTGGCGGGAACCGCATCGACGTCTTGTATCGCCTGTTCCCGCTTCAATTGTTTCGCAACGAGTTGTTCCAGGCGCGAGGAACTTCTATCGGGCCTGAAATGGGAGGGGCCGTGTTACGCCTCGTCGAGCGTCGACAACTGGCCCTGATCAATCCGCCGTTCTCCTTCCTTCTGGAAGGAAAGGCATTGCAGGCGCTGATTTGGAACCTGGCCGACTCGAGTATCTTTTTCACCGAAGAGGAGCGCCGACTGATCGCACGGTACATGTTACCTACCTATCTTGACCCACCGATCGACAACTCGGCATATGTCGTCAAGCCAAGTTATGGAGCTGAAGGAGATTCGGTGACGGTGATGGCTGCGGGAGGAACTGTCATGAGCCAGGCAATGTGCACTACCTATAGCGACCGGCCGATGGTCTATCAGAAGCACGTAGAGTTGCCGGCACCTGAGCGGATGACCGAGTTCGGCCCACGCAAGTTACATGTGGTGACGTCGTGCTTTCTTATTTCCGGAAAACCTGCGGGCATCTGCATGCGTGCTGGAGATTGCATTACCGATGAATCCGCATGGGTGTTACCGGTTTGTATCGGATAGGCGACCCACTGGATTCATCGGGCAAAAGTTACGTGAACAATGCATCTACAACATATTTCGCGAAGTAAGCGAATGAATATTTGGTGAGCTGGTTGTTTCCTCCAGTAAAAAGGGAAAGCCGTCTCAATCAGCGGCTTTTCTGTCGCTCGATGCGCTTACTGGATTTGAACGAGATCGGCTTCGCCGTGGCCTGCGCCGCCGGGCGTGATCGTAGTGTGTTGCGGGGCGCGCCAATGGTCGATGTAGCTGACCTGATGAACACAGGAGATCGTGCAGTTGGGGGCGCAGGATTTCTCCGTCAGAAACTCGCGCTTGACGATCTCGGTGGTGTAGTCGGCGATGGGGATGCCGGGGTAGCCGCGCTGCTGCGAACAGTAGCTGACAATGCCGTTCTCGTCGACGTACAGGTAGCGTGAGCCGGCGCGGCAACGCCAGTCGTTGGGCTGGCCGTTGGCGATGGCCTCCTGGAAGCCGTTGAAGCGGGAGTAGCTGCGGCGGGTCAGGCGACGAACTTCGTCCCACACAGCGCGCTCGCGGTCGCCAAGCGGCTTCAACTGTCCACTGCCATCATGGATGATGCCGATGGTCGAACTGAATCCCAGGGCCAGCGCGCGCTTGGAAATGGTCAGCGCGTCGTCGGGATTAGCGATGCCGCCGCCGACCACGGAGTTGATGTTGACGTGGAAGTCGGCGTGCTCGGCCAGCATGCGCAGCTTGGCGTCGAGGACTTTGAGGGACTTCTTCGAGACGTCGTCGGGCATGACGTTGTCGATGGAAATCTGCATGTGATCGAGGCCGGCGGCGTTGAGGCGGGCGATGCGGTCAGGCATCAGCAGGTAGCCGTTGGTGATCATGCCGGCGATGGCGCCGGTCTTGCGGATCTGGCGGATGACGTCGTCGAGGTCGGGGTGCAGCAGCGGCTCGCCACCGGAGATGGTGATGACGGAGGTACCGAGGCGTCCAAGGTGGTCGATGCGGCGGCGCATTTCCGCGATATCGACGGGGTTGGAGACGTCGTCGAACTCGTTGCAGTAGGTGCAGGCGAGGTTGCAGCGGCGCATGGGGATGATGTGCGCCATGTACGGATGCGAGGTGCTGGCGACCGCAGAGGCAATGGAGCCAAGCTCGCGCAGCTTACGTGTCACCGCTTTGCGGCGTCGGGAGAGAGGCATCGGCCGCTTCACCGGCTCGGTGGGAACTTCAAAAGCCATACCCTGCCATTATCTCATTTTGCGGTGTAATCTGATGCTATGACGCGTGCATTCACGCCGGAACAATTCGTTGAAGCCTTGCCGACCATTGTTAACTCAATGGGAGAGGATAGTTTCGTGATTGAACGGGACGGCCAGCTGGTAGCAGCGCTTGTCACTCCCGAAGAATACAAACTCATCCGTCAGGTGCGTGGCCGTCGGGCTCTTGCAGCCTTGAACCGTTTAAGCGATGCGATCGAGGCGTCCGGCGCTTCGGAAGAAGAGTTGAAGGAACTCGAGAAGGATCTTGACCGCAAAGCATGAGATCGCCGTTATCGATACGAACACGCTGATAAGCGCCGCGATTTTTCGACATTCGGCGCCGGCCCATGCCGTCATCTTTGCGTTTGCGTGGGGTGACGTTCTCTCGTCCTCGGCAACTCGAAATGAACTGCGGGAAGTGATTCAGCGTCCTAAATTCGACCGCTATGTACCGTTACAGAGTCGCTGCGATGACGTCGAAGACATCATCGCAGATATGCTGCAGATAGAGATCGTAGAGCGAATTGAAGTATGTCGCGATCCCAAAGACAATATGTTCCTTGAATTGGCGGTCAATGGACACGCCGACGTTATTATTACTGGCGATGCCGACTTGATCTCACTGCATCCGTTTCGCGGTATCGCTATTTTGAATCCCACGGCCTATCTATCTCTTCGTCGCGATCAGGCGGGATTGCCGTAAGGAGCAGCCGATGTCGATGGAATTCGCCGGTCTCTGCCCGCTGTTGCAGGTTTTCGATATGCCGACGGCGGTGCGCTTTTATCGCGATATCTTTGGCTTTGAGATTGTTGGCCGCTCTCCCACCTATGCCATCGAAAACGGCGAAGAACTATTCCACTGGGTGTTGTTGAAGCACGGCTTTACGGAGCTGATGCTCAACACGGCCTACGACGAGGGCGAGCGGCCGGAGTGCGCTGACGCGGCGCGTGTCGCAGCCCATCTCGATACCGGATTGTTCATCGGCTGCCGCAACCTCGACGCGGCTTACGACCACCTGCGCGCACACGGGGTCGCGTGCGATCCGCCGCGCACCGCGCACTACGGTATGCGCCAGCTTTCCTTGCGCGATCCGGACGGATACGGCATCACGCTGCAATGGCCCGTCGAGCCGGATACACTGGTTGCCTGAGAGGGAAATTATGGCGCGCGAAATCAACTGGAACGACACGCTGGAGATTGGCATCCAGTTACAGGAACTCTATCCCGAGCTCGACCCCTACACGGTGCGCTTTACCGATCTGCATCGCTACGTCACGTCGCTGCCGGGCTTTGTGGGCGATCCGCTGAAGTCGACCGAGGGCATACTGGAGGCCATCCAGACGGCGTGGCATGAGGAGTACAAGGACGCGCTGGACGGTTAGGCCGTCTTACGCTTGAGCACCTGCGCCGGAAGCGTGGAACCCGTAGCCGTCAGGGTCAGCCATGCGCCCGCAGCCCACGCAACGCTACCGGCTGCAATCATCACGATGTCGCCCTTCATATTCGTTGCCGGCGGCATAAAGTGGACGGTCAGAGATGCCGCTCCGTAGGCCACAAGAGCCGCCAGAAATGCGCGAACAAGCTCGCCATATTCCAGTTGTGCCAGGCTTACCAGGCGTTTCTTATGCAACAGAACCGCCAGTACAACGGTGTATGTCAGCATGCCGGCATCGCTCGCGATCGAAAGACCGGTCGTGCCCATCACGCGAAATAGTCCCCAATATATCGGCAGGCTCAGCAAGGTAACGATGCTTCCAGCGATCAGCGGAGTGCGGGCGTTGCCTGCGGCGTAGAACGCCCGCGCATAAATTCCTTGTGCGGACCAGATTCCCAGGGTGATGGAAAAGATGACGAAATACCGTGCTGTTTCGGCCGCATCGGCGTGATGAAACTTGCTGCCGCGAAACAGGTCGAGTAGCCAGGGGGCGAGCGCAATCATCCAGGCTGCCACAACTGCGCCCACAGCAAGCAATCGCGAGACGGAGCGGCCAACGGAGGCGGAAAAATCGAACGCTCTCTTCTGCGCATACAGGCTCGCGAAGAAAGGAAGCGATGCCGCACCGGCGGCAGCACCGATCACCGTCAACGGAGCATTGAACAGGCTCTTGGCAACGGTCAGTCGAGAGATGCCGCCGGTGTCGGCGGAAGCGAAGTAGGCGAGTATCCACTTATCAGCCATACCGACTGTGAAACCCAGCATCAACGGAAGGTTCAGACGCAGCCATTCCAGAAACGCCGGATGTTTAATGCTGAACACTGGTGTGTAATGCAGGCCGTTGCGGAACGCACCGATCGCTGTCAGAAGACCCGGTCCCAGCGCTACTCCCAACAGCACACCGGCGGGCAGCGAATAGACACCGATACGACCGCTCCATGCCACTGCGCCGACGATGATACCCAATGTGTAGATGAGCGGTGTTACGGCCTGATAGATGAATATTTTTCGCGCCAGCAGCCGCGCGCCAAATACTCCACCGGCAAAGAAAAACAACTGCGCGGGCAATAACAGTCGCGTCAGGTTGGTGCAGAGCGCGGCACGCTGGAGGTCGAACTTGGGAAAACACAGCCGGACGTACAACGGAGCAAAGATTTCGCCCAACAAGATCGCTACCGTCAAAACGATGAGCATGGCGTTCAGGACGGCACTTAAGGTGCGGTTCTCGCCTTCCTCATCGCCCGACTCTCGAAAGCGGGTCAGCATCGTCACCAGCGTCGCCGACCCCACGCCGCCAACCAGAAAATAGGAGATCATATCGGGCAATTGAAATGCACCGTTGTAGGCATCTGTTGCCGCGCCTGCGCCGAAGATGCGAGTGATATACCACGTGCGCACGAGACCAAGCACGCCTGAAAGCAAATTGGACGCCATGAGCAGGAGCGTCGCCGATCGAGCCGTGTGTCGCGGTTTTGGTATTGCGGGAATGATGGGATCCGTCGCCACGTTGCTAGCGTTCGCCCTCGCTGTCACTGCCGTGCTTATCGTTGCGCAGCGCGGGCGATTCGTTGGCTGTAAAGTTCTGCCAACTGCCCCCGGAGTGCTCTTCCGGCGCGTGCGGCGCGGACGCGGCGATGATCCGCCGGGCAACTGTGAAGAGGACAAACTGCCGCTTGCTGCAGCGACGGCAGCGCACCGGCCAGTTCAGCACCAGCAACCACGGAAGATCGGACCCCCGCACCCGTGACCGCCGCAGCGACGATCCGCCGCAGAATTGGCAGCGGCGGCTGACGGAAGCTGCCGTTGCGGGGTTGCCGGTTGAGCCAGGTGAGTCTTTCATCGGTGGCGCTCCGGTCCGCGTTGGTGCGGCTCAATTGTAGTCACCTTGTCGCGGAGCACTCTGGTTAGAATAACTCGCCATCCAGCGAAAGCTGCCGCGTGCGCGAAGGTTCCGCAGCCAGCCGCGGACGCATGGTCTGGACTTTCGATTCTTTCGCAGCGGTCGCCGGTTTTGAAAGAATGGTTAAGATCGCGGCCATCTCTGCGCGAAGCTCGTGCAGGCGCGCGTCGCGTCGCATGCCGGCGAGTGTGGGTACGGAAGCTTCCGCGGCCGGACTGGCGACGAGTTGCGGCGCTTTCATCTCCAGCGGCTTCGTTTCCACCGGCTTAACGTCGGCCTTGAAGACCTGGCGTGCGCCGGGGATGGTGTAGCCCTGGTCGTAGAGCAGCGACTTGATGCGCAACGCCATCTCTACATCGCGTTTGCGGTAGAGCCGCTGGCCCGTGCCGCCCTTGTTGGGCTTCAGCTGCGGGAACTCCGTCTCCCAGAAACGCAGCACGTAGGCCGGCACTTCGCACAGGCGGGCAACATCGCCGATCCGGAAATAGAGCTTGTCCGGAATCTCGGTTGCGACCGTCTTGCGGATTGGCTGATGCGATCCCATGTGTTTTCTGCCGGTTCCACGGGCACAGCTATGCGACCGTACTAGCGGAATCAGTAGTATAGGTCGGCTGGCGCAAAAGAAAGAAGTGCTTTCTGCGGTTCCCGCTGTTTCTCTGCGAGAAAGGCAACCCGACATTCTCCAGAGCATGGACTACGGCTGTTCGCTTCCCGGCGTCAGCCAATATTGCAGGAACACCAGATTCAGGTATCGCCCGAACTTGTATCCCACCTCCTGCAGCTGTCCCACCTGCTGAAAGCCGTAGCGCGTAAGAAAGCGAAGCGACGCCGCATTCTCCGAGTCCACCCCGGCGATCAGGATGTGTTTTCCAAGCCCCCTCGCTCGCTCCACCAGCGCATCCAGCAGTTGCCGGCCGAGGCCGCGTCCCCGTGCCGCCGGCGCAAGGTGAATCGTGCCTTCTACCGTATAGCGATAGCCCGGCCACGCGCGAAAATCGCCGAAAGAAGCGAAGCCGACGACGGTGTCATCCTCGACGGCCACCAGCACCGGGTAGTCCTGCGCCTGACGCGAACGCCACCACGCTACGCGCTCGTCCACCGTCGCCGGCGTCTCGTTGTAGGTCGCTGTTGAGTGCAGAACGACCTCGTTATAGATCGCTGTAATCGCCTCGAAATCCGCCAGCGCAGCCACGCGTATCTCCACGGTGGAACCTCCATCGCAGTGATCTTGACCTTCTCCAACCCTTAAGCGGTCGACCCCTCAGTGGTCTTGCGGCGCTCAACCGGCCCCGGCGCTGCGCGCTCGTATTGCTTCAGCCACGAGGCAGGATGTTTCAGCTCAAACGCCGCACGCAGCGGCCAGTAGGGTTCGCGCAGCATCTCGCGGGCCAGCAGCACGACGTCCGCTTGTCCGCTGCGCAGAATCTGGTCGGCCTGTGCGGGCTCCGTGATCATGCCGACGGCGGCTGTTGCAATACCAGCTTCGCGGCGTATCCGCTCCGCAAACGCGACCTGATAGCCCGGGCCGATGGGGATTTGCTGGCGCGTGTCGTTGCCTCCGGAAGAAACGTCGATCATGTCGACGCCCTCGGCCTTCAGCATGCGCGCGAACTCGACTGTGTCATCGAGAGTGAGGCCGCCGTCGACCCAGTCGGTTGCGGAAATCCGCACCCACAGTGGCAGGTCCTCGGGCCACGCTGCACGCGACGCGCGAACGATTTCCAGCGGAAAGCGCGTTCGGTTGGCAAGTGAGCCACCGTACTCGTCTGTGCGGTGGTTGGAGAGCGGTGACACGAACTCGTGTGCCAGATAACCATGCGCCGCGTGGATTTCGGCAAGCTGAAATCCTGCGGCCGCAGCGCGTTTGGTAGCGGCAGTCATGTCGGCGAGCACCTTGTCCATCGCTGCACGGTCCATCTGGTGGGGCTTCGCGTAGGTCGCGGAGTAAGGCTCCGCGGATGGCCCGACGACGTTCTCCCAACCGCCTTCGCTGGGCGGAATGTTGCGCGGCTTCTCCCACGCCGGCGCCATGCTGGCCTTGCGTCCGGCGTGCGCGAGCTGGATTGCCGGAACGCTGGCCTGCGCGCGGATGAAGCGCGTGATGCGGGCGAGCGGCTCGATGTGCTCGTCCTTCCAGATACCGAGGTCCTGCGGACTAATGCGGCCTTCCGAGCTGATCGCCGCGGCCTCGGTCATCACCATTCCCGCACCGCCTATCGCGCGGCTGCCCAGATGCACCAGGTGCCAGTCGCTGGCGAAGCCGTCTTCGGAGCTGTACTGGCACATCGGCGAAACGGCGATGCGGTTCGGCAGCGTGATGCCGCGCTGCGTCAGGGGCGAGAAGAGATGGGTTGCGGCGGGTATCGCAGAAGACATGATGCAAGGTTAGATGAAACCAGCGTTGTCAGCGAACCATCTATAGCGTGCCGAGCCAGTTGACGACTGCCGTTTCCAACGCGATGCGCTGGCCGGAGTAGACGTGGTCGGTGGGCAGATGGAGCGTGGTGACGCGCTCGTCTTTGAGCGCACGCAGGCTGGCGACGAGTGGATCGGTGCCTGTAGCGAGGCCGTCGTCGGAAGTAATCACCAGTATCGGACGCGGCGCCAGCTTGGGACTGAGGTCGGGAATATTCCACTCCGCTGCATGGGCGATCAGGTCGCGTGCGAGGCTTTCCGGCGTGCATCCGGCGAGCGGAGCCAGGCCCTCGGCCTCAAGATTTTTCGCAGTCGGAGCGACTGCGGCTTCGGAGTGTCCGGCGTGGATGGCTGCCAGGGTCCTTCCGGCCATGTTCGCGGCGGAGATAAGCCCGACGGCGCGGACGCCGGGATCGCGCGCGCCGACGTTGGCGGCAATCATGCCGCCCATGCTGTGGCCGACGAGGACGATATTCTTCGGATCGCTGCGCAGCGCTCTCGCGTTCGCCGGCTGGCGGAGATAGTCGACGGCCGCCTGTGCGTCTTCGGTGGCGTGCGTGAAGGAAAAGCTGCCGGGGGAGCCCCAGGAGCCGCGGTAATTGAAGTACAGCACATCCCAGCCGGCCCGGCGGATGGCCTGCGCGACGTCGAGGTTGCGCTCGTTGCCGGGGAATCCATGCAGCAGGACGACGATGGGATGCGGTCCCGCGCCGGACGCGATGTAGACGATCGCGTTCAGCTTTTCGCCGTGACTGGGAAGCAGAAAGGTACTCGTCGCGGCCGGAAACGCCTTGTCTGGTATCGGGTCTGTAGTGACGGCGGCAGGAATTTGCTGCGCATGCAGCGAGACGCAGAAAAGGGCAGCGGGAAGGATCAGTTTGCGCAGGAACATGCTCGCCATTTTAGATCCTGCGTGCGTCCGGATCCGCTCAGGCCCGCTTGAATCCCTTCCGATCACGCCGCCGTCTACTACACCAGTACTCGTGTCGGTGTAACGCGAGGCCTCGATCCCGACGGGCGTTTTCCCCAATGAAAACGCCGCTGCACGCCCTTCTCGGGATACGCAGCAACACGAGTACTGCTCTAGAATAGGAAGAAGTGATGTCTGCCACAGTTTTATCGCCCGAACCCGCTGCACCCCCCACCATCCACAGTTGTCCTGCGTGCAGCCATTGGCTGCCGGACGGCACGCTGGCCTGCCCGGATTGCCACACGCTCACCTATGGCCAGCATCTCGCCATGCTCGCCGCCGCGGCGCAGCAGTTAGAGCAGGAGCAGCGCTGGGCCGAGGCGCGAGACAATTGGCGGTCGGCGCTGCAGTGGCTGCCGGAGAATACGCGTCAGGCGCTGAGTATTCAGCAGCACATCGCGGCCATCGACCAACGCTTGCACGCCGAAGAGAGCCGCAAGGCGCGCTGGACCAAGCGGCTCGGCCCGCTCGCTCCCGCGGCGCTTTTCCTGCTCAAGATCAAGTCGTTCCTCTTTGTCATTCTGAAGCTCAAATTCCTGTTGAGCCTGGCGGCGTTTTTCGGGCTCTATTGGGCCATGTTCGGTTGGCAGTTCGCGCTCGGCTTCACGCTTTCGATCCTCATTCACGAGACAGGCCATTTCGTTGCCGCCAAGCGCCGTGGATTGAAGGTGGACCTGCCGATGTTTCTCCCCGGCCTCGGCGCGTACGTGCGTTGGTACAGCATGGGTGTCACGCGCGAAGACCTCGCCGGCATTGCACTGGCCGGGCCGCTGTTCGGTCTGCTCGCCGCGCTGGCGTGCTGGGGATTGTTCTGGCGGACGCACATTGATATTTTTCTGATCCTGGCGAATGTGACGGCGTGGCTGAATCTACTCAACATGATCGCCGTCATCTGGCTGGATGGCGCCAAAGCGACGTTCGCGCTATCCCGCATTCAGCGCGTCATGGCTGCAGCGACGTGCGTCATATTCTTCGGACTCACCTGTGCGCGCGACCCATTCGAGTACAACAACATCAGCAACCACTACATTTTTCTTCTGATCGCCGCGACCATGGGCTGGCGCTGCTTCACCAACGATGCACCCGAAGAGCCGCACACAACAACGCTGGTCTATTACGTTGGATTGTTCCTGGTGCTGGGTCTGGTGTTGCATATGACCGGCATCACGATCTCGCAGATCCCGCAACTCAATTCCCCGATCAGAACTCACTAAAGATCTAGGAATACATCACTTTGCGCTCGCCCTTGGCGACGCGGCCCATGACAAAGAAGCGTTCGTTTGAGCGGTTCAGGACCAGCCGCGCCTTGGCAAGCTTTTCTGCGGGAACCACCGCAATCATGCCAACGCCCATATTGAATGTGCGCAGCATCTCGTCGCGATCGACCGAGCCCAGCTGTTGCAGATGCGCGAAGATCGGGGGCGGCTCCCAACTTGCCAGTTCGACGTGCGCGCAGATGCCGCGGGGCAAAACGCGCGGAAGGTTTTCCGTAATACCGCCGCCTGTGATGTGTGCGAAGCCGCTGACGACTTCCGCCTGGATCAACTTCTTGATTGGCGCCAGATAGCTGCGATGGCCGCGCATCAATGCCGCGCCGACTTTGTCTTTCAGCTCGTTGACGTACTGGTCGTGCGTATAGCCGGCGACGTCGAACAGCAGTTTGCGGGCCAGCGTGTAGCCATTGGTGTGCAGGCCGTTCGAGGGCAGGCCGAGCAGGATGTCGCCGGGCTTTATGGTCTCGCCGGTGATGAGCTGTGGCCGGCTGACCACGCCGACGATGAAGCCGACCAGATCGTACTCCGCGCCGACATACACGCCGGGAAGCTCGGCCGTTTCGCCCCCCAGCAAAGCGCAGCCGTTGGCCTTGCAGGCGTCGACGACGCCGCTGACCACGCGCTCCACGACCTCCGGATCGAGCTTGCCGCTGGCGAATGAATCGAGGAAGAACAGCGGCGTCGCGCCCTGCACGGCGATGTCGTTCACACAGTGATTCACGAGGTCCGAGCCGACGCTCTGATGCAAACCCATGGCCGCGGCGATCTTCAGCTTGGTACCGACGCCGTCGGTACTTGAGACCAGCACGGGGTCGGGGTAGCGTTCGGCATCGAGCGCAAACAGCCCGTTGAAGCCGCCGATTTCGCTCAGCACATTGCGGTTGAAGCTCCGGCGCGCGATGCGTGCGATGCGCTCCTTGGCCAGCGTGGCGGAGTCGCGGCTTACACCGGCGTCAGCATAGGGTGTCGCAGCGCGGGTGCGTTTGGCCGTTGTAGAGCCGACGGGGTGCGGGAGCTTCGCAACCGTGCCTGGCTCAGGGGAGCGGTCTTCGGGTTCGCCGTGCTTCGGGTCGTCCGTCGTGCCGCTCAAAATAGGACAACCTCCTCGCGCCGCTTGTGGATGGTTGCAGTTTACCAGTGGTAAATGTGGGAACTTCTATACTTGTGACATGGCGTTGAATTTAACTCAATCCAAAGTGCTTCAGGAACGTGCCGAGCGGTTGCTGCCCGGTGGTGTTGACTCGCCGGTTCGCGCATTTCGCGCAGTCGGAGGCGATCCTCCGTTTGTCGCCAGCGCCCGCGGCGCCTGGCTTACGGACGCCGACGGCAACCGCTACATCGACCTCTTCGGTTCCTGGGGGCCTATGCTGCTGGGCCATGCGTTTCCGCCTGCGGTGCATGCCATCCAGCAGGCAGCCGAGCGCAGCGCCAGCTTTGGCGCCAGCACCGCTTCGGAGGCTCAACTTGCAGCGCTTGTGCAGCAATGCTTTCCGTCGATTGAAAAGCTGCGCTTTGTTTCTTCGGGGACAGAAGCCTGCATGTCGGCGATACGCCTGGCGCGCGGCTTTACCGGGCGGCCATTCCTCATCAAGTTCGAAGGCTGTTACCACGGCCACGCGGATGCGCTGCTGGTGAAGGCGGGCAGCGGCGTGGCGACGTTCGGTATTCCAGGTTCGGCGGGTGTGCCGAATGAAACCGCGATGCATACTTTGGCGCTTCCGTATAACGATCTCTCCGTGGTAGAAGCCGCGTTTGCGAGCCATCCCGAGCTGATCGCATGTGTCATTCTTGAGCCCGTCGTCGGCAATGCGGGGACCATCGAGCCGGCGCCCGGGTTTCTCGCGGGTCTGCGCAGGATCACGCGCGACCATGGCGCTCTGTTAATTTTCGACGAAGTGATGACCGGCTTCCGTCTCGCGGCGGGTGGAGCGCAGGAATTGTTCGCGGACGAGCTCGACAGCCCGCCCGACCTCACCACGCTGGGCAAGATCGTCGGCGGCGGTCTGCCCGTCGGCGCGTTTGGCGGGCGCGCCGATGTGATGGACTTCCTCGCGCCGCTTGGCCCTGTCTACCAGGCCGGAACGCTGTCTGGAAACCCGCTGGCGATGGCCGCCGGCATTGCGACGCTTGAACATATTCTCCGCAACAAATCCACACTTTATGCGCAGCTTGACGACACCACCGCGGCAATCGCCGGCGGCGTCGCGCTGATGGCCGCCGAGCACGGCATCGCACTGACCACCAACCGGGTGGGCAGCATGTTTACCTGGTTCTTTACACCGGAGGATGTCACTGATTTCGCCGGGGCCAGCACATCCGATACCGCCGCGTTCGCCCGCTTCCACCGCGCTATGCTCGAACGCGGGATTTGGTTACCGCCCAGTCAATACGAGGCTGCGTTTGTTTCTGCCTCCCACGGACAGGAGGAAATCGACGCAATCGTTGCAGCCGCGCATGACTCCTTTCGGGCAGTGACGAAGTAGCGATTGCTGTATACACTGCGGGCATGGACGAAAAATACGTTTCGCTGAGCGGCCCTATTCAGACTGAGGGCGACAAACTGGTCTTCCGGGTTCCTCTCAATGCTGGAGGAGCGCAACTCAACCTCGTCGCGAGCGGCATTTCGGTCATCGACGGCAACGACCTGGTCATCATCATTCCGCCGTGGCTCGCCGCAAAGCTGCAAATTGCCGAGGGCACCGAGGTTTCCATCGACGACCGCTCGGGCATCTTCAACATCCACAAGGCCTGAGTAATGCTTTAAGCGGCGGGGCTGGGATGTTCTTCCGGCTCCATCCAAAGCTTGCCTGCGGCAATCAGCACCGCCAGCATCACGGTACAAATCAGGAAGACCCGCCGCACGCTGGTGTGGTTCGCCAGCACGCCACTCAAAATCAATCCCGCAATCTGTGCGCTGAAGATCAGCGACATGACCGTAGACCCGACGCGTCCCAGCATTGCTGGCGGCGTTTCCTGTTGGATCATGGTCTGCGACGGGATAATGATTCCTCCACACGCAAAACCGATGGTGAAACACCCGAGCACAGTGAGGAGCGTGTCGAGCGCGATGGTGTGGCCGCGGAGGTGGAAGAGGACGACGTGGGGCGCGACGGCCATGAGAAGCGTGCCAAAAGCGATGCCCCCGAGACCGAAGTAGACAAGTGTGGTGTTCTTTACCTTTTTCGCGGCGGCGTTGAGGATGGTGATCCCGGTGAAGAGTCCGATGCCGATGGAGGCGCTCGATACCGCGAACAGCCTGCTGGAGGCGTGAAGGGTATCGCGCACGAAGATAGCGATCAGCGGACCGAAGCAGCCCATGACGAACATTCCGGCGGCGAGCGCGAGGATGACGAAAAGCAGAGCGGCGTGATGGAAGATGAAGCTCAACCCCTCCTTCATGTCGGAGAGGATGCGCGCGACGCCTGTTTTTTCGATCTTGTCGGACGTCACGACGACGGCACTCTTGCCTTCGATAGCCTGAACGACGGCACTCTTTTGCGGAAGCGTGAGGGCGATCGAAGCGATGAGCGTTCCAGAGGCGAGGAAGCTGACGGAGTCGAGGATGTAGCAGGTTTCTGCGCCGAAGGTGTTGACGATGACGACGGCGATGGGGCCGCCGATGATGCGCATGATGAACATCACCTGTTGCATGAGCGAGTTTGCCGAACGAAGGCCATGCATGGGAACGGTGGAGCGGATGGCGATGCCCTGCGCAGGGCTGAAGAAGCTGGAGAAGACGCTCATGGCAGCGAGCACGGCGTAGAAGTTGTACACGTTGTGGACGGGGATGAGAAGCAGGCAGAGGGCGGCGCGTATGTAATCACTGGAGACGAGAGTGATCTTTACCGGCCAGCGGTCGACAAAGACGCCACTGACGATGCCAAGCAGAGCGATAGGAAGCAGATACGCAATCTGGATGCCCGTGACCTGTTGAGCGTTGGCATGCAGGGAGTAAGTCATCACGGTGATGACGGCGAAAAGCGCGAGAAAATCTCCGAAGACAGATACGATCTGCGCATACCAAAGCCGTCGCAAGGGAACGACGCGCAGCACCGCACCCATGCTCAACGGTTCAGGAGCGTTAGGCGCTGGCAGGGGAAGGGCTTCGGTTTCGAGCTGGGCGTTTTCAGCCAGGGTTTCTTCACTCATCGGGTTCTCGATTTCATTCGTTTTCGAGCTCAAAGAGCCGGGGCAGGTTCAATATCGGTGTAGAGCTGAAGAGAGGATGCTGGCGCCGATTCTCTCGGTGAAACGACCCTCTCCACCCCTCGAGGCCGCAGCATTTCAGAAGCTGTTCTACTATACCCGATACACAAAGATATGAGATTCTTACACATGGAGGGCGGCGATGCGCACGAATATCGAGATCGATGACAAATTGATGAAAGACACGATGAAAGCGACCGGTGCGAAGACCAAACGCGAAGCTGTGGAGATTGCGATGCAAAAAACATTGCAATTGCAGCAGCAGGAGAAAGCGTTGCGTGCTCTTTGGGGTAGTGTAAAAGATTGGGACTTCGATTATAAAAAGGCGCGAGAATCCAAGCACGGGGCGGGGAATTGGTAATCGTCGAAACCAGCGTATGGGTCGACTATCTTCGCGAGGTGCAGAATGCTCCCACAGAGTGGTTGCGGCTGCATAGCAGCAGTGACATCGGTCTGACGGATCTCACTTTATGTGAAGTCCTGCAAGGTGTTCGGTCCGCGGCCAGTTTTTCCAGAGTAAGAAAGCACCTGATGCTCTTTCCTATAGTGCCCGCAGGTGGGACCTGGATAGCTTTAGCAGCCGCCCAGAACTACCGCACGCTGCGAGACAGGGGTATCACGGTACGAAAGACGGTGGATTGCCTCATCGCAACATGCTGCATCGAAAACAACTACATGCTTCTGCATCGCGATCGCGACTTTGATGGATTCGAAAAGCACCTGGGGCTGCGTGTGATCCACCCCTGAAGCGGACGCTTTATCAGTCCACCAGCTCCACCAGCAGCACCTGCTCGTCACCGTCGATTTCCTGCAGCTTTACCTCGATAATCTCTCGCCGCGACGTCGGAATAATCCTTCCAATAAATTTCGCTTCGATCGGCAGTTCGCGGTGTCCGCGGTCGATCAGCACCAGCAGTTGTACGCTTTTGGGGCGGCCGTGATCGAACAGTGCGTCGAGTGCCGCGCGGATGGTGCGGCCCGTGTACAGCACGTCGTCCATCAGGATGATGTCGCGGCCGTTGACGTCGAACCCAAGCTCGCCTTTTTCGACGACCGGGCGAACGTCGCGCGTGGTCAGGTCGTCGCGGTAGAAGCTGATGTCGAGCACGCCGGTATCGACCGGCTCCTTCTCGATGGTCTCGATCATGCGCGCAATGCGCTGCGCCAGCGGGACGCCGCGGCGCTTGATGCCGACCAGCCCGAGGTTCTTGCTGCCGTTGTTGCGCTCGACGATTTCGTGGGCCAGGCGCACCAGCGTCCGCTCAATTTCTGAGGCGGACATCAGCCGGCCTTTCTCGCGAATCTTCGGCGACTTCGGTGTGCTGGTTTCTGTGGAGGATGACGGGGTTGGGTTGTCGCTCATCATGGCTTCGATGATAGCAGCGCCTCTGTCGTTTGCCTTAACTTCAGGCCCTTACCCGGGACCGCACAAACCCCGCAAACGCTCCACCTGCCGTCGTGATTACCAGCAGAATGGCGACTAAGAAAGCTATGGTTACAAGAGTGAGCCCAGCGCGGAACTCCGGCACGTTTTGCGCGAGCGAAACAAGCTGGGCGCTGAACGGATCGGAGCTAACGGCCACCTGCTGCGCGAACGCGTTCCTCCACCTGTCATCGAACTCCACCATGCCACGCCCATGCGTGCCGAACCGCAGCACCAGGGCCTCAATCGTGTTGATGATCGTTTGGACTGTGGCAACCGCAAGACCGGTCAGCAGCCCCAGGCGGGCACCGAAGCCAGTCGTGAGCGGGAGCAGCGGAAAGCGCGATTGAAACAGGCCGATCACCACCACTGGGCTGATAATCACCCATAACAACGTCAGCAGAACAACCCCGGGCACAATCGCCGAGAGGCCGACCAGCACTGCAGTTACCGCCGCCGCCAGACCGACACACCGAATCGCTCCCGCCCACACCAGCGAGGCGGGTTCACGCATGATGGGGCCTACCGCGCCCTCTTCAGCAGCTTTGGCCTGCGCCTCGACCTGCGCTAACAACTCCTCCGACAACAGCACCTGTGGAGCGCCGCAGTGGGTGCAAAAGATCAGCGTTCCTTCGTCGTGGGGCGGCAACTCCGCCTGGCACCGGTGGCAAAATCTGTAGGTCACGCTTTTGAAGCTATCCTAGCCGCGATGCGCGAGCAAACCGGCGGCAACTCCCGCCGTTGCCGAAGGGCTCGCGATTCGATTAGTCGCTCTCTTTTTCCTTTTCCTTGTGGTCGGAGAGGCCGTTCGGCAGGTCCAGCGATACCAGGGCGATCTTGGTGGCGCCATCCTTGGTCTGGACGGCCACGATGTGCTGGTGCTGCTTGCTTCCGGTGCGAAGCTCGGTGGCCTTGTCGACGTCGGTGTCCCAACTGATGTGTCCGCCGCTGTTGTCGTTGAAGTCGCAGGTAAGGCCCTGTTCGGTGCGGTCCGGGTCGCCCACCGAATGCTTGCCGCTGCACTCCAGCACGACGCCGTATTTTCCGAGGTCCTTCTTGTAGAACGCGAGCACTTTGTCCGGACTGTCGGGGGTCGTAAAGCTGGCCGCCTTGACGCCGAGGTGGAAGCTGCCAAAGCTCATGTTCACGTCAGCCGCACCGTTGTCTTTGTCTTTCTTCACCATCTGGGCGCCGGGATACGGCGTAATGCCCAGCCCTGAGGCCTCCACGTTGTCGTTGGTCTTCACCTGCATGGAGCCAAAAGGAGTGCCGATGCTGACATTGTCGCTGTCGCCGTTCTTGTGCGACGTAACGTGGCAGCCGGAAAGCACTGTCACCAGCAAGAGTGAGGGAACAGCCAGGGCAGAGAGCAGGCGCATGATGGAAATCTCCTACGGAATAGCGGGCACGGATTTAAATAGCCACAATTACTCCGGCGAAGGTAGGATACGCTTCAAGACTGCCGTTAGTTCCCCTAAATTCGATTTTCCGCACCGCGCGATTTTCCGCGTCTTTCCACAAGATGCGGGTTTACACCCTACAGCGCCGCGCAAAAGTCTTGCGCTCGCCGAGGGAGCTGCATCCCGTGTACGAAGGAGCTGCATCCATGAACGCTACTCGTTTTTCCACCGCCCGCCTCATGACAAGTCTGGCCGCCTGCGCCTTGTTAGCCTCCGTCCCTCTCGCTCTGCGCGCGCAGGATGTCGCCTATAGCGATCCCCAGGCCCTGCCCCAGGCCGATCCGCCTTCGCGCGTTGCCCGCATCAGCGTGATGCAGGGTAATGTCTCGTTCCAGCCGGCGACGGTCAACGACTTCAGCGCCGCCGAGGCTAACTACCCGCTCACTTCCGGAGATCGCCTCTACACCGACAACGGGGCACTGGCAGAACTTGAGATTGGCAACCTCGTCGCTCGCCTCGGCCAGCAAGCCGACTTCACCGTCACGTCGCTGACAGATCAGATCGCGCAATTCGGCCTTGCACAGGGCAGCGTGGTGCTCAAGACCTACCAGCTCGACCCCGACACCACCACCGAGATCGACACACCCAACGCCTCCATCACCGTCCTGGCCAGCGGCGTGGTGCGCGTCGACTATTTCCCCGATCAAAATGTCACGGTTGTCCGCGAGCTTTCGGGTCAGATTCAGGTCGACGCCGACGAAGTCCACCAGGTGCTCGAAGGCAACACTCAGGTGCTTCGAGTCACCGGGTCGAGCCCCTCCACATGGGACAGCGAAAATCTACCGCGACCCGACGATCTCGACCGCTTCTCCGGACAGCGCGATTCCTACGACCGCCAGGCCTCGGCCGCGGAAGGAAGCTACGTTCCGCCGGACATGATCGGCGCCGAAGACCTTGCCTCCAACGGCGATTGGGAAAGCACCGGAGATTACGGCGCCGTCTGGTATCCCAACAACGTCGCGGACGACTGGGCTCCGTACAGCGTGGGTCGGTGGGTCTCCATCGCCCCCTGGGGATGGACGTGGGTTGGCGGCGAGCGCTGGGGTTTCGCCCCTTATCACTATGGCCGCTGGGTGCATGTCGGCCGGCGCTGGGGATGGGTCCCGGGCCCACCCACAGCCCACCCGATGTACTCGCCGGCGCTGGTCGCGTTTGTCGGCGGCCCTGGATTTGCTGTCGGGGGCGCGGGCGTTACTGCCTGGTTCCCTCTTGGTCCCGGCGAGCAGTATCGTCCCTGGTATCGCAGCAGTCCGGCGTACGTGAACCGCGTCAACGCCGGCGGCTTCCACAACAATCACGTCAACGGGCCTCCCGGCAGCTACATGAACCGCTCAGCGGCGACAGCCGTTCCGGTGCGTAGCTTCGGCAACGGCCGCCCGGTACGGGAGTCCGCAGTGCGCGTCGATCCGAACCAGCTTCGGTCTGCTCCTGTCGCCGGACGTCCTCCGGTTGCGCCGCCGCAGCGGCAGGCTGTAGGCGGTCAACCCGCGCGAGCGCTTCCTCCACTGACGGCACGTCCGGTGTTGCCAACACGGGCTGGAGAGAATGCCGGAAGCAACCGCAATGGATACTCCAACGGCCAGCGCAACAACAACTCACCCGCGGAGATCACACGCCCCGGCAACGATGCGCAGCGGCCATCCGCCACGCCGGGCCAGCCTGCTCGTAATACGTATGATCGCCAGCCACAGCCCGGCACATCAAACCAGCCCGCTCGCGGTTCCTACGACCGTCAGCCACAGCCTGCGACACCGGCTCAGCCTGCCACCCCCGGCAACATGCATGATCGCCAGCCGCAGCCTTCCACGCAAACTCAGCCGGTTACCCCAAACCAGCCTGCTCGCGACACCTATGAGCGGCCGCAACGCCAGCTTTCTCCAACCGTTGTTTCTCCCACGCCACAGACTGCGCCGATTGATCGCCCCAACAACGGCCAGCAGCGCCCTGACTTCCAACGTCAGGATCAACCCCAACGCCAGGACCAACCGCAGCGGCCGGATTTCCAGCGCCAGCAGCCTCAAACTCAGCCGCCAACCCAGCCGCAGCCGCAACGTGCGGATCCTCAGCGGCAACAACCGCAGCATCCGGACTTCCAACGTCCCGAGCCTCAGCGTACCGAGACCCGTCCGGTGGAACCGCAGCGTCAGCCTACGCCGCAGCCGCAAACTGCACCGCCGCAGCGTATAGCTCCACCCTCTCCTCCACCGGCTCAGCCACGTCCACAGGCAGCGCCGCCAGCGCCTCGGCCGCAGCCTCAACCCCAACCTTCCCATGTGGAAGACAAGAAGAAGCAGTAGTCTTCTCCCTGAAATGCCAGGCCGTGCGCCTGGCATTTCTGCATCCAAGCGGAGTGGAGAAAACCTCTATGCCACTCGCTGGGAAGGAGAGTGCGGCGCCCTTCGTTCCAGAAAAGCGGACGTTGCCTGTCCTCCGCGAAGCCGTCCAGCACTGCCGCGGCTGTGAACTCTATCGAGACGCTACGCAAGCCGCCTTTGGAGAACTCGATGCCGGCTCGCAGGCGGCGAAACCTAAAGTCGCGATCATGATGATCGGCGAGCAGCCGGGCGACCAGGAAGACAGACAGGGCCGTCCCTTCGTCGGTCCGTCTGGAAAATTGCTGGACAAGTGTTTAGAGGAAGCGGGCATCGACCGCACCAAGGTCTACGTGACCAACACCGTCAAGCACTTTCGCTGGGAACCGCGCGGCAAGGTCCGCCTCCACAAAAAGCCCGGCATGAAACACATCAACGCCTGCCGCCCCTGGCTCGACGCCGAACTCGACACGGTCCGCCCGAAACTCATCGTCTGCCTGGGAGCAGTTGCTGCGCAGTCGCTGCTCGGTGTAGCCTTCCGCATCACGCAATCGCATGGAAAGGTGCAACAGGTCGAAGGCCTGCCGCCCATCATTGCCACGCTTCACCCCTCCGCAATCCTGCGCGCCCGCAGCGACGAAGACCGCGAGCGCGATACGCGGATATTCCTCGATGACCTGCGCCGCGCGGTCGCCTATTTGAAATAATCGCTATTCGGCGCCGGCGGGAATCATCTGGAAACCGCGTCCCGAAGGAGTTGTTCTCATGAGCGTCCTCGATCAACTGGAACCTCACTCGCGTACCTTTGTGGAGGCTCTTCTTAGCGCGGGTGGCAAGCCGCTGCAGGAACTTTCCGTCGACGAAGCCCGCCAGTCGATGCACAACCGCCAGCGCACGCCGCTCGAGCATCCATCGATCGCGGTTGAAACCACCGAGGCCGCCGGAGTCACCGTCACGATCGTTCGCCCCGCACAACTTGAGGGGCCGCTTCCTGCAGTGCTGCATATGCATGGTGGTGGCTGGGTTATCGGTGGCATCGAAACCCACGCCCGCCTGGTGCGCGAACTCGCCCTCCACTCCGACGCGGCCATCGTCTTTCCCCACTACGCACTCGCGCCCGAGTCGCGGTTTCCGGTGGCGCTCGATCAATGCATAGCCGTTCTCAAGTGGCTGCGTTCGCACGGGGCCGACCACGCCATCGATCCCACCCGCCTGGCCGTAGCAGGTGACAGCGCGGGGGCCAACCTGGCCGCAGCCATCGCTCTTGAAGACACTGCCGCGGAATGCAGGCTTCGTCTGCAAGCCTTGCTATGCCCTGTGGTGCTGCCGCCGGTGGATACCGGAAGCTACGCAGAGTATGCCAACGGCCTCAACCTCACGCGCGATGGCATGCACTGGTTCTGGGACCACTATGTGCCCGACGCCAGTCTTCGCTCTGACCCGCGTATTTCTCCACTGCTCGCCAGCGATGACGCACTCGCACAAGTACCTCCAGCGCTCGTCGTTACCGCGGAGTGCGATGTCCTCCGCGATGAAGGCGAAGCCTACGCTCGCCGCCTGATGAAGGTGGGCGTGCCCGTCACGGCGGTGCGTTTCCTCGGCACCATCCACAACTTTTACCTGCAGGATGCACTCGCCGATTCCGGCCCTACGCAGTCCGCGTTGCGGTTCATCGGCGACGCCCTGAAAGCAGCACTCTATAGTTAGTAGACAACCCAAGACACAAAGGTGGATGGATGGCCCTCAACAAGTTCCTCTTACGCAGCGCGGCGACTGGCGCTTTGGGTGGCCTGCTCTTCGGCTTCGATACTGCTGTCATCGCCGGCACGACCTACGCGCTCACCGACCAGTTTCACCTCACCCCTGGACAACTAGGCTTTACTGTATCCATCGCGCTGTGGGGCACGGTGCTGGGCGCGATCTACGCCGGCGACATCGGACAACGCGTGGGAAGCCGCGCCACGCTGCGTGTCATGGCCGTTCTGTATGTGCTCTCGGCTGTTGGGTGCGCCTTTGCGTGGAGCTGGCCCATCTTCCTCATCGCCCGTTTTATCGGCGGCATTGCCATTGGCGGCTCCTCGGTGCTCGGCCCGGTATACATCGCCGAACTCGCTCCGCCCGCCTATCGCGGCCGTCTCGTCGGTATGTTCCAGATCAACATCGTCGTCGGAATCCTGCTGGCCTACTTCTCCAACTTCCTGATCGCGTCCATGCATCTGGGAGCGGCCGAGTGGCGCTGGGAGTTCGGCGTTTCCGCGTTGCCTGCCGTACTCTTTCTCGTCATGCTCTTCGGCATTCCGCACAGCCCGCGCTGGCTCGTCACGAGAGGCCGCGTTGACGAAGCACGCGAGACACTGCGCATCATCGGCACGCCTGAGCCCGAAGCCGAACTGCAGGCGATCGTGGCATCCATCCACGTCGAAACCGGCTCTCATACCGAGCCGCTCTTCGTCCGCAAGTACCGTGTGCCTATCCTGCTGGCCGTCTCGCTTGCAGCCTTCAATCAACTTTCGGGTATCAACGCGATCCTCTACTACCTCAACGACATCTTCGCCGCCGCCGGCTTCAGCCGCCTCTCCGGAGCTCGCCAGGCCGTCATCATCGGCGCCGTCAACCTTGGTGTCACGCTCGTCGCCATGACGCTGATCGACAAACTCGGCCGCAAAACGCTTATGCTCATCGGCTGCGTGGGTATGACGATCTCGCTCGGCGGAGTCGCCGCGATCTTCATCACGGGCCAAGGGCACGCGGCACTCATCTTCTTCGTCGCGGGATTTATCGCGTCGTTCGCTATCTCGTCAGGTTCGGTCATCTGGGTCTACATGAGCGAGATTTTCCCTACGGACGTTCGCGTCAAAGGCCAGGCCCTCGGCAGCACCACGCTCTGGGTGATGAACGGCATCATCTCGCAGGTGTTTCCGTCGATGGCGCATGCCTCGCGGTCACTTCCGTTCATCTTTTTCGCGGTGCTGATGGCGGTGCAATTCTTCGTGATCTTCCTCTTCTTCCCAGAAACCAAGGGCCTCTCCCTCGAGCAGCTCCAGGAAAAATTGCGGCTCAGCGACTAACGCAAGTTCTCAAAATCTGCTGCTTTGAAGGGGCGGGGCTTCAGTCCCGCCATCGATGCCGTTGAACCAACGTGGCTTCAGCCACTGAGGGACGGCCCGTTTGCCGGAGCGTTCGATCACGTACCATGAAGCTCTATCCGAGAGAGAGCTATGACACTATTCCGGCCTGCCGTCGCTATCTGTTCCGCACTGTGGTTCGTCGCTGCACATGCCGCGCCGGTCGACCCCGGCGTTTCAAGAGCACTTGCCACCGCCCGCGCTGCACGCCTTTCCAACCTGCACTACTCACTGGACTTTCAACTCGCGCCCCACAGCCCGACCATCGGCGGCCACGAAATCCTCAGCTTCGCCGATTCCGGCAGCGGCGACCTCGCACTCGACTATCGCGACGGCACAATCTCCGCGGCCTCGCTCAACGGCAAGGACATTCCCACCACGCTCGAAAACGGCCACCTCAATCTGCCCGCCGCCTCGCTTCTGCCGCGCAATGAACTCAAGCTGACATTCACCAGCAACGTCGCGCCCGCCGGCAAAGCTTTCACGCGCTACGAAGACCGCGACGACCACAATGAGTACATCTACACCCTCTTCGTCCCGATGGACGCGAGCATGGCTTTCCCGTGCTTCGACCAGCCCGACCTGAAGGCTCGCTTTGGTCTCGAAGTCTCCCATCCGAGTAGTTGGACCGTCATTGCGAACACGTCAGCTTCGGTCTTCTCATCCAGTGGTCTCGGTGCCCAAACTACTTTCCCGGACACGCAACCGATCAGCACGTACCTCTTCGCCTTCGCCGCCGGGCCCTTTGAATCTCTGAACGGAAAAGCTCCCGGTGAGCCCACCGTCTTCGTGCGGAAGTCACAGCTTGCACGCGCCCAGGCCGAAGCGCCGCAGGTGCAGCAAATGGCTGCGCGCGGCATCAAGTATTTCTCCGACTACTTCGCGCAGCCGTTCCCATTCCCAAAGTACGACCTCGTTCTCATCCCCGGCTTTCCCTTCGGCGGCATGGAGCATGCCGGCGCCACGTTCCTCAACGAAGACGGCGTCCTCTTCCGCACCGCCCCCACCGAAAGCGACTACTTCCGTCGCAACATCCTTGTGCTGCATGAGACGTGCCACCAGTGGTTCGGCGACCTCGTCACCATGCGCTGGTTCGACGACCTGTGGCTCAAAGAAGGCTTCGCACAATACATGGCCTACAAGGCGCTCACCGAGTTGGAGCCGGCGCAAAACCCGTGGAAGCATTTCTACGAAGAGATCAAGCCGCTGGCCTACGGCATCGACGAAACCCAGGGCACTACGCCGATCTTTCAGAACATCGCCAACCTCAAAGACGCGAAGTCCGCCTATGGCGCGATCGTCTATCAAAAGGCACCGGCTGTCCTGAAGCAACTCGAATTCAAGATTGGTGACACAAACTTCCGCGACGGTCTACGGCTTTACCTGAAGCAGCACGCCTATGGCAACGCGGAATGGAGCGACCTTATCGAAGCCTTCGATCTAAGCGGTCCATACCGGACGCAGGTCCTTGCTGCCGGCAAGGAACGAGGCTTGACCGAGCTAGAGCATTGGGCCGATGCGTGGATTGCTCAACGCGGCATGCCTGAAGTCAGTGTTCACTGGGCCTGCTCGCGAGGCAGGATCGCCGCTCTGACGCTGAGCCAAAGAGACGTGCTCTCCGGCGGCAACATGTGGCCCATCTCCACCGAGCTTTTCCTTAGCTACCCAACCGCGTTGTCCCGCGCACCGGACACACTGCGCGTCGATTGGAGTTACCTGAAACTCGGCGACGGC
>Ga0207125_10031_pt1 | contig 32051 bp, 27 predicted proteins | sample Alteio_BWMinHeat_19_FD_153556 | JGI IMG/M metagenome (GOLD analysis project Ga0207125, IMG submission 153556) | Enriched cells from forest soil in Barre Woods Harvard Forest LTER site, Petersham, Massachusetts, United States -... | ecosystem: Environmental > Terrestrial > Soil > Temperate forest >...
AGGTCCCGCCGGGGCGAATTTCCCTGGGTGTCGCGATATGCAGAACGAAAAGCGAGGGTGCGATGTGGTCGAGTGCGAGGATTCCGGTAGTTGCTGGCTGGCCTGCCGGCGTGACCGTATAACGCACGCGGAAGTGAGAAAGACTGTCGCCATCGCGAGACTTCCTGCGGTCTGGCAGAATGGCTGGCGGCAGAATTACGCTGCATAACGTGGCCGCTGAGCGGAGGGGGCAGGTATTCACGCCGTGAGAGCGGATGATGTCTTGCGGATCGATGAGGTCTACGGCAATCTCTGCGGAGATCGGGCCGCCCGGGCTGGTGACGGGGAGTTCGGTGAGGAAGCGATCCGCGGAGAAGCTGAGGCGGATGGCGGTCTCGTCGACCTGGACGGTAGGGATCTGCGCGCCCAGCAGTATCGGGAAGGCGAGAGCGGTGGCGATCAGGCAGCGGAATCGGTTCATGCAATGGTCCTCGGGCGCGGGGCTTCGGAGGTGAGAATAGCAGCGTAGGCGGCAGACAAGCTTCCGGAGCGGCCAGCCAGGGGCATAAATTTCCGGGCAAGATTTACCGTCTATTCGCATTCATGGAACAGGAGTGGACTAAGCTGAGAACGGCTGGGGTGTAGACCGTGGCCGAGGAGATTGGGTGAGCCAGACCGTTTTCGTATTAGAGGATGACGCGGACATTAGCCGGCTGGTGCAGTATCACGTCGAGAAGGCCGGATTCACAGTGCGGGCTTTCGAGGCTGGCCGCAATGTAGTTTCGGAGGCCGAGCGGACGCCGCCGGCGCTGTTCCTGCTGGACGTCATGGTGCCCGATGGCGATGGCATGGACGTGTGCCGCAGACTGCGCGCGCACCCAACGCTGAGCACGGTGCCGATTATCTTTCTTACGGCGCGTGCGGCCGAAAGCGATCGCGTGCGTGGGCTGGAGCTCGGCGCGGACGACTACATTACGAAGCCGTTCGGGACCCGGGAACTGGTTGCGCGGATTCGTGCGGTACTGCGGCGCAGCGAGCCGAAGGGCGAGCAGGTTGACGCCGGCGTGCTGCATATCGAGGACCTGGACATTGATTCCGCCGCGATGCAGCTGCGCGTCAAGGGCGAACTGGTGGTGATGACGGCGACCGAGTTCCGCTTGCTGGATTACCTGGCGCGGCATCCGGGCAGGATGTTCAGCCGCGACCATCTGCTGGATGCGGTGTGGGGGGACGCGCGGTTTGTGACCCCTCGCAGCGTGGACGTCTATGTGCGCCGGATTCGCGAAAAGATCGAAGTCGATCCTGAGACGCCGCGTTATCTGAAGACGATGCGGGGCGCGGGGTACAGGTTTGAAATCCCCAAGGCCGGCATCATGGTGAACGAACCGGCAGCCATGAGCGAACTGAGCCAATAACGCGGGTGGGATTGCGCTCGTCTAAATGATGTTTTTATGAGATGGTCAGGGGTATGAGGCGCAGCCTGTTTGTAGGTCTGTTGGGTCGGCTGCTGGTGGGGTTCGCGGTCGCGGGACTGCTTTGCTTCTGGCTGACGCGCGTCTGGCTCGATGAGCTTGTGGTGTTCGTCATCGCTGTGGCGATTGCGCTGTGGTGTCTGCAATTGTTTCTGCGGATCATTCGGCCTTTGGAAATTGCGGCGCAGCGGGCCGCAGAAGATACAGATGAAGTGACGCAAAAGCTGGCGCGCAGCGGAGAGAGCCGGCGCGAGCTTGAGGCGTTGCTCGACTCCATGCAGGATGCCGTCGTGGCGGTCGATGCGGCGGGCCGGATCCAGTGGACCAATGCACCGATGCGGCGGCTGATTCCGAACTCTCCGGCGAGCGGCCTGGTGCGCGTCGGACACGCTCTGGTGCAGACGATTCGCGATCCCGATGTGCTGGCCTGCGTGGGCGCGGCGCTGGCGCAGCGGACGGTGGTCGAGGGGCGAGCGACCACGGTTGTACCCGGAAAAATTTTCGATGTGAACGCAGCGCCGATGCCGCAGGGCGGAGCCGTCGCCGTGTTGCGCGACGTGACACGCGTGGAGCAGATGGAGCGGGCGCAGAAGGATTTTGTCGCCAACGTTTCGCATGAGCTGCGTACGCCGTTGACTTCGATCACGGGCTACGTCGAGACGCTGCTCGAAGAGGAAGAGCCGGAAGGCATCGTGAAGGAGTTCCTGGGCACGATCCAGAAGAATGCGGTGCGGATGAACCGGCTGACGGAAGACCTTCTGGTACTGGCGCGGGTGGAGTCGGGTGAGCATCCGGTGCGGCCGGTGCGCGTAAAGGCTGCGATGTTGGTGCAGGAAGCGTACGACTCGATGGCCCGGCTGGTGCGGGATTCAGGCGGTGAGCTGCAGTTGCGCGAAGTGGTTGACGCCGAAGTGATGGCCGATAGCGATGCCGTCGTGCGGGTGCTCAACAACCTGATCGAGAACGCGACGAAGTATGGGCGCGGGGAAACGGAGACCCGGATTGTCGTGTCGGCGATTGCCACCGACGGCGGGATGGTGCAGTTCAGTGTGCAGGATTTTGGCATGGGAATTCCGTCTGAGCACATCGGGCGACTATTCGAGCGCTTCTATCGGGTCGACAAAGGCAGGTCGCGGGAGTCGGGTGGAACCGGCCTGGGGCTGGCGATCGCGCGCCGCCTTACCGAAGCGCAAAACGGCAAGATATGGGTGGAAAGCGAGTTCTCGCGGGGCAGCACTTTCTTCTTCACATTGCCGCTGGCCGGCGAGGAAGAGCACTCCGGCCAGCTTGGGCTGGACCTTTCTCCGGTCAGCCGCGAACCTATCTAGTGACCTCCCACAAATTACTTTCCGTTTACATCGCGGGCGGTCTAATCTCCTAGTCTGTATAGGTAAGCATTGAGAAGGCTGGGCTTCCGCAGTTTCAGTGGTCCGGTTGCGTTGGGGAGGTTGGACCATGCGCGTTAAATTTCAGCATAGTCTCGAAGAGTTGAAGGAACAATTGCTGGTGATGGCCGGGCTGGCGGAGCAGTCCGTGCAGCGTGCCGTCGAGGGATATTCCGCGCGCGATATGTCGGTGTGCGAGCAGGTGATGTTGTCGGAAAGGGCCATCAACCGGCTGGAACGCGAGATCGATCAAAGAGCAGTCGACCTGCTTGCGATGGAACAGCCGATGGCGGTCGATCTGCGCTTTATCCTCGCCGTGCTGCGAATCAATGTGGACCTTGAACGCGTGGGCGATCAGGCGGTAAACATCGCGGAGCGGGGACAGGAAATGATGTTGCTTCCCGATGTGGAGTTGCCGGTGGATATTCCGCGGCTCGCGTCGCTGGCGGAGGCGATGATACGGCGGGCATTGCAATCGTTCATCGAGGGCGATGCGGAACTGGCGCAATCGGTATTGCTGCTCGACGACCAGGTGGACGAAATGAATCGAGCCACGTTCGATGCACTCAGCGCGCTGATCCAGCAGAATCCGGAGAGTACACCCCAGGCTCTCAGCGCGTTGATCGTTGCCAAGAACCTGGAACGGGTTGGAGACCACGCGACCAATATCGCCGAAGACGTCATCTTCTGGGTGAAGGGTGCGGATGTTCGACACGGTATCCGGCTGATGGACGATCCCGTAGCTCGCGTCGCTTAGGGAATCTGTGACTAAGGTCTGGTTTTGAAGGGGCGGGACTTTAGTCCCGCCGTAAGTGCCGCAATAACACTGCGGCTTTAGAGCATTTTCCCTATTGCTGGGGTTCCCAGAACAGCTGTGCAGCGGCGTTTTCTTTACGGAAAACGCCCATGAGTGTTGCGGCGTTGGACCACACCCATAGGGAAAATGCTTTAGCCGCTGAGGGAATGCCGGATACTTAATCAGACCTTCCGTAGCACAAACTACTTTGCAGCAGCTTGTGGAGTGATGCGCTCGAGTAACGTGGTCGTCTTGTCCTCATAATCTACTTTCCAGTCGCGGGTGGCTTTGAGGAAATAGACCAGAGGCGCATCCTTTTCGAACAGGACATATTGAATATTATGTTTATTCAATAACTCCGTGGAATTCTTCAGGTGGATAATATCCAGATAATCCTTGAAGGTACCGTTATATTCAAAAATGTCTACTCGTGAATCGACGAATGTAGGAATCTGGCGCTCGTACCAGATGAGATAGCCGCCCCACAGAAAGTCGTTGAAGACCTTTCCTTCCGGCTTGAAGTTCGCGAGGTAAGGCAGCGCCTGCGTGGGAAAACGGGCTTCGCCCTCCGTTGCCGATTGCTCTGGTGTGCGCAGGCGTCCGGCGACACAACACAGGATCACGAACACCAGCGCCGCCGAGATGAGTGGACTCAGTGGGCGGCGCGACGCCGCGGGAGTGGTCGATGCCAGCGACTTCGCCAGCAGAGGGCCGACAAGAATTGCGCCGAGAAATAAGAAGCGCGAGTAAGTGAAAGCCGAGTAAAGGCCCATGGCCGCAAGGGCCAATTCAAAAAGGCCCCATTTACGGCTGCGGATGAGTTGAAAGAGGAACAGCAGCCCCAGGAAGCAAAACATGATGCGGCCGCGAGGCGTGTGGAAGTCGAGACTCTTCCACTCCTCGATATTCGCAATATTCAACTTCTGCTCAAACGCGAGGTTGAAGGGATAGAAGACCAGGCGCCAGCCGTAGGGGTTTAGAAACAGCGCACAAGCACTGGCCAGCCAGCACAATATCAGGCGCATCATCCGCGCAGGGGGAAGCGCCTGACTCTCAATGCAACCCATGGAAATGGTGAAGGAATTCGCGGCAATATAGAGGCCGAAGACGACCATGCCGATCAACCACGACCCATGCGTGTTCACCCAGAGAGCGAACAAAAATGGGAGTGTCCAGATGATGCGCCCGTCGCGTTGCGCGCGGGCCAGGATCAGCAGCTCAAGTACAAGCAGTATCCAGCCGAAGAGGAGAGTGCGTGGACCGAAGGACACCGTGGAAAGGCAGATTCCGATGACCGTCACAAACGCAGAAGCCCAGATCGCTTTCGAGTGCAGGTACGTGAGGTAGAACACGCCGAGAAAAATAGCCTCTATGGCAATGATCGTGACGAGATAGAGGCCACCCATCCCGAAGAGATGAAAGCCGGCATAGAAGGGGAGCTCGGCAAACCACTCATGGTTCATCCAGGGCGCGCCGGCGGCGGTGAAGGAAAAGAGGTCGCGAGTAATAAACGCATGACTCGATAGTTGTATTTGTGCGTCGCGAAGATGCCACCAGATATCGGGATCCACCATGGATCGAGGCACGCAAAAGTAGACAACGGCCGCAATAAGACAGCTTGCGATGATCGAGGGCCAAAGGAGCGATGAGCTTGTGACTGCATGGACTTCTGAAGCTTGCAACGGATTGTCGTCCATGACTTTAGTCACACCTCGTACGTCGTATGGGGCTATGTTTCATGAGTGATCTTACACTCGGATCGATTAAGCTCAAGAGGGTCGATGGACAATTACCTACTGCTATGGAACGTAAAACAACAATTCGCCGGAAAGGCGTACGAGGTTCAATTCTAAGAGACACGCGTGGGCAAAGCCTCGTTGAACTCGCGGTGATGATGCCGGTCTTTGCGCTGCTGATGTGCTACGCCGTGGACTTCGGTTACTTCTTTCTGGCGGCGGCGAATATTGCGTCCTCTGCTCGCATAGCGACGCAGTATTCCATCCTGGGATACCAGGGCCCCGCACAGTCGGGTCTCGCGAATGCGGGCCCGGTCTCGGACACGACGAGCGTTGCGTCGCTCGCTTCGGCAGAACTTGCCAGCCTTACCAACTCCGGGACCGAGACGACGATCGGTGTCTGTTCGAAGGCCCTTGGCATGAGTACGGCCAACACAAACCTGCCGAAGTGCAGCAACTATGGCCTGTTGGGAGCTGGCTACACCCCCGTCGCCGATCCGGAAGCACCAAGGTTTGTTCTTCAGCGCGTCGATATCACGTATATCGTGCAGCCGCCCATCCCGATATCGTTCTTCCGAACGTCGTTGTTGCCGTCGATGACGTTCCATCGCCAGGTCTCGATGAGGGCAATGGATTAATGCGCAAATTTTTCCAACGCGCACCATCCATCGACCCCGAAACGGTTTCCCCGGAGGAGGGAGCACGATTCGGATTATTGGGCTGGATGCGCGATGAATGCGGATCGATCATGATCGAAACCGCGCTGGGCTACATGATCATGATGACGATGGTGCTGGGAATCATTGAATGCAGCATGATGGCCTACACCTTCAGCGTGATGGAAGACGCCGCCAGAGAAGGCGTACGCTATGCCTCCGTGCATGGCACCAACAGTCCGAGCTGCAATGGGCCAAGCTCGGGTTGCGACGCGAATGCGACGAACGTGAGCAACGATGTGAAAACGTACGCCAACACGTTTACTAACGGCCTTACCGGGATGACGGTGACGGTGACTTATCCGGACGGGGCATCGACAGCCACATCGCGCGTCAAGGTGGCGCTTTCCTGTACCTATTCCCCTGTATTTCATTTCCCGGGGACCGCGCATCTATTGCAGGTCTCTGCGTCAGGAAGGATCTTGTACTAATCATGTTGACTGTCAGAAAAGCATTGGGCAGATTCACCGGTCGTCACGACGAAGACGGGCAAGCGGCGATTTCGCTTGTCGTGATCCTTGGCTTGTTTGCGATGGGCGTGCTTGGGTTTGGCGTAGACCTTTCCAACGTGTGGTTTCATAAACAGGCAGCGCGCGCGGCTGCCGATGCCGCGTGCCAGGCGGGAGCGCTCGATATGCTGGCCGGCGCATCGTCGTCGGGTACTCAGATGGGCTTCACTGCCGGGACCGCGAGTGACTGCGTCGGGACTCCGGCTGCAACCATGTGCAGCTATGCGAATGCCAATGGCTATAGCGGCAGTGGGCTGACTGCCAACACGGCCTCGAACGCCGTCAGTTGGACCTTTCCGGCCAGCGTAACCGGAGTCACCGCAAACCCTGCCAATACTTATATGACAGTTAGGGTGTCCGAGAACGTGCGCACGTACTTCATGTCGCTGCTTACAGGATCGAGGGTCCAGCCTTTGAACGTCACCTGCACGTGCGGCGTCATGCAGGTCAAGGCCGCGGCGCCGATGATGGTGCTGCATCCGACGATGTCGGGATCGTTCTTCTACTCGGGCGGTGGAGCGCTGTATATCGTCGGTGGTCCGCAGCGAGGGCTACAGGTGAACTCCACAAGCGCCACTGCAGTTAGCTGGTTGGCCTCCGCAAGCATCGATCTCAGCGGCGGTGGTCCCAGTAACACGGGTTCCGACGTGGCCATTGTGGGTGGTCCCAGCACGATTCCGAGCAACGGCTCGTCGAGTGGTTATAACGGAGGAACGACGGGCGCGTGGAAGACTTCTGTTCTGCCAGTCTCGGATCCCTACGGCACGGTTGGCGTGCCGACATCGGTCAGGCTGGTGACACCCTCGGGTAGTACAGCAGGAACGTGGGTAGGCTATGGCGTGGATGGCTGTCCTGACCACAATGCGCCTGCGTACGCTGGGCCTGGCGTTGCAACAAACTGTCATGAATTCAGTCCGGGCTATTATCCATCGGGGCTGACACTGCCGAATAACTATTCGACGATCATTTTCAAGCCGGGCATCTATTACCTGAACGGATCGCTGGTTGCGGGAGGCAGTAACATCCTGCGGATGGCGAAGCCGACCGGCTATCAACAGACAGACGGCCTGATGTTCTATTTCCTGTCGGGATCGCTGAATTTTTCGGGATGCACGGGCTGCTCGCAGGGCAACGTCGACAATGTGAACACCACCGACCTTACGTGCGACGGGTCTGCTCCTGCATCTGGCCTGGGCATGGGCACAACTATCGGCGGCAACGTGCTGTGGGGGCAGTGTGCGACCAATGGCACCTACTGGGACTCGGGTGGTGACACCGCAGACTCAAGAGGAGCGCCGGGAGCGCGCGGTCTGCTCGTGTTTCAAGACCATGCGGACACAACCCAGCCGGCGTTTACAGGGTCCGGGCAGCTGTCGTTCGCGGGTGGACTTTACTTTCACTCCTCCACGTACAGCGACCTGCTGAGCCTGAACGGTGGCACGAGCAGCGGCACGTACATTCTCGGCGAAATCGTTACCGACCAGGTATCGCTGACCGGCAGCGGCGTGATTAAGCTGGCGTTGAATCCAGTGGCTACGACCAATATGGCAAAGATCGCCATCCTGCAATAGGTCGCGGGCCCGCTGGCATCAGGGGCCCGTTTCGCCACCCTGCAAGCTGTTCAGCCGATGGCACATGCCGTGCTTTTGATGCTGCGTGCGGCGCGATTTTTCTCTGCAACTCACTCGCCATAAAATCCCCCGATTGGGCTATTACGTCCGAGCAAAACTATGGCCCGTTCCTGAACAAATGCGCCTAATCGCCGATAACCTCATAACAAGAGCAGGGCACTAAACGGCCGCTTATCAAGAGGCGCTCGTGGTTAGCACTCAAAGCTCAAATTCAAAACCTGGAGAAACACACAATGAACCTGAAGAATGTATTTGCTGCTCTGATGAATGATGAATCCGGTCAGGACCTGATCGAATACGCGTTGGTTGCCGGTCTCATTGGCCTCGGCGCCGTTGCTGCAATGACCGGCCTTTCCGGCAAGATCACGACCGCTTTCTCGAGCGTCGGCAGCTCTCTCGCTTCGGCCACCTAAACGTAACCCTGCACTGTGATGTATTTTCTCTCCGGGGGGCGGCGAACCACGATCGAGGGGCTCGCCGCCCAACACAAGCGGCAAAAAAATAGAAGGTTTTTAAAAACCTCACAAGATGTATAGAACAGGATTTAGCAATGGCAATCGACTCTCAAACCACCTACATAGTAGCGGCTCTGGTATGTGCTTCGATCGCCAGCTTGTACGACCTGCGCACGCGACGCATCCCGAATAAGCTCACGTTGTGGGCGATTGTCTGCGGGCTCATTCTTCATTTATGGAAGGGCGGGCCAGCGGAACTCGGTTACTCCGCTTTAGCCGGACTTATCGGCGGCGGAATATTTCTTTTGTTCTTTATGGCCGGCGGTATGGGTGGAGGCGACGTCAAGTTGATGGCGGCCGTCGGCTGCCTGGCCGGGACGGGAAACATCAAGGACGTTCTTATCGCGACCGTGCTGATCGGCGCCGTGATGGGTATCGCTCTCGCTCTGTATCGCGGACAGCTTCGGCGAATCCTGGCGAATGTGGTGAAGCTGGTACGCCACCACAACGCCGTTGGTCTGGCGGCACATCCTGAGATCAACGTAAAGAACCAGAACTCGCTGCGCCTGCCTTATGCGCTACCCATCGCGGCCGGGTGTTTGGTTACATTCATTCTGGCATCCGGTAAGGGGCTAATTCCATGAACGTCAAACGGATGTCAATGGCTTTTGTGATTGCACTTGCCGTGTCCGCACTCTGCACCTGGCTGTTGGGTCGCAAGATGGGCACCCATGCTGCCGTGGCCGTTCCCCAACAGAGCTACGTTGCCGCCGGTAAGGTTTTACAGGCTGGCGAAGTCATCAAGGCGGAAAGCCTCGAAATGGTGAGCTGGCCTGCGGATAAGCCGGTTACTGGCGGCTTCCTGAAGTCCGAAGACCTGGTGGGACGCGTCGTACTGTACCCGATCGATAAGGACCAGCCGATTACGGACCGTTTTCTCTCGGCGCCGGGATCTGGCCTGGGACTTTCCGGAAAGATTCCCGACGGCATGCGAGCGATCGCTCTGCGTTCCGACGAAGTCATGGGCGTAGCCGGATTCATCTATCCCGGATCGCACGTCGACGTCGTCGTGACCTATCACAGCGATCAGTCTCCTGACCCTATTACGTTCACCGTGCTGCAGGATACGGAAGTGCTTGCGGTGGGACAAAAAGACCAGCCCGACCCGGATGGCAAGCCGGCGACCGCAACTGTGGTTACTTTGCTGTTGACGCCGCAGGACGCCGAACGCGCCGTGATGGCGAGTACGCAGGGGCAGTTTCACTTTGTATTGCGCAGCGGCTCGGATAAAGAGCATGTGGCAGCGGTGCCGATTACGATTGGGCAACTGTCGGGCGGACCCAGGCTGCACCCCAGCAACAATGGCACGCCCAAAATGCTTCCCGTGCGCGTTGTGCCCCCGATTGTCGTTCAAACCATAGCCGGAGATAAACAATCCAGCGACACTTTTAGTGGAGGGAGATAAGCGCGATGAAAAGCCCCCTCCTTATGACATGTAGTACAGCAGTTATTTTGCTCGCCGGCCTATCCGCTGCGAGCGCACAGAGCGCAGCGACCGCACAGACCGCAGCGACGCAGCAAGCTTCTATCGTGCCGGTCCCGGCGCAGATGACGATCAGCGATAGCATCGCCACCGATACGCTGCACATTATCGTCGGACGTTCCACCGTGCTGCGTGGTGTGAATCCGCTGAAACGCATCTATATTGGCAACCCGGCTGTGTTGCAGTCGTTTACCGCCGGTCCGAGCGAGATTGTGCTTACGGCGAAAACGCCTGGCATCAGCAGCCTGGCAATCTGGGACACGCTGGGTGGGTCGCGACTCTACACGGTGAACGCTGACGTCGATCCTGACCTGCTGCGGGAATCGCTGCGCGAAGCGTATCCGACAAGCCACATCGATGTGGCCGGACACGAGGGTCGCATTTATCTTTCCGGAACGGTCCCGACACAGGAGATCTCCGACGGCGCTGCAAAGCTTGCGGCTCCCTTTTCCGCCAATGTCGTGAACTCCATTGTGATTTCTCCGGTACACGGGAAACAGGTGCAGCTCAAGCTGCGTATCGTGGAAGTCGACCGCTCCAAGCTGGAGGAATACGGCGTCAATATTGGCGGAAATCCGGGCGGCAGTCCATTCAATATAACGACGGGACAATTCCCTTCTTCGATCACTTCGACTCCTGCCGTAGGAAACACGCCGGGAACGGTTACGGTGAGCGATATGATGAACCTCTTTTTCTTCAGCGGTAAGCTGAACTTTGGCGCAACTGTAAAAGACCTGGAGCAGAAGCAAATACTGCAAGTGCTCGCGGAGCCGACCCTGACTTCGCTGAGTGGTGAGCCGGCACACTTTCTTTCCGGCGGCGAGTTCCCTTATCCCATTGCCCAGGCTAGTTCCGGTGGCGGGGCGCCGGTTATCTCTATTTCCTTCCGGCCCTATGGCGTGAAGGTGGACTTTACGCCAACAGTGAATCCTGACGGCTCGATCAAGCTCAAAGTGTCTCCTGAAGTCAGCACGCTGGATTTCACGAATGCGGTGACCATCTCGGGCTTTGTTGTTCCGGCGCTATCCACCCGGCGCGCGGATACGGAAGTCGAAATTCGCAGCGGCCAGAGCTTTGCATTGTCGGGGCTGCTGGACCATCGCACCACTGAGAGTCTGAGCCAGATTCCCGGCATTGCGAAGATCCCAATCCTCGGAAAACTTTTCGTTACCAAGTCGTACTCGCACTCCGTTGTAGAGCTGATGGTGATGGTGACTGCGACCGTCGTCGATCCGTTGACAGATACGACCCAACCAGTCGAGCCAAAGATGGTTGTGCCGAATTTTGATGGAGAAAAATTCAATCTAGACCTTTCGAAACAACAGAACCTCCAACCGAAGAAGCCGTAGCTTCTTATCGACAAGCAGGCCTTATGCCGATCGAGATCCCGCAACCCGACCATGCGATCCACGCAGTGTTCTGCGTGTGCGCAACACCCGACGTCGCGACCGCGGCGACGGAAGCGTGCACCGAACTTCCCAATGTTGAGTTTGTAGGGGAGTTTCACGAATACTTCAGCCCCGAACGCCGCCCACAGTTGTCGCCGGCGCTGAAAGCTGCGAGCGTCTGTATCGCGGTGGTGGACTGCGATCGCGATCCGGAGATGGCACTGAGCACGATGGAGCGGTTGCGCACCATGGCGCTGAAGAACCTGAGCGTGATTGCCTACTCGACGCACACCGAAGCCAGCTATCTTCTGCGCGCCATGCGTGCCGGATGCAACGAGTTTCTTAACAAGCCGGCCGACGCCAAGACCCTTCAGGAAGCACTGCTCAGGTTTCAGAACGTCCATTTGATGGGCACATCTGCGGCGAAAGGAAACACCGGTCGCATCCTTTCTTTCTATGGGGCCAAGGGAGGCGTTGGTACAACGACTATCGCTGTGCATCTCGCCAACAATCTTGTCCGGCGTCATCGCAAGCGGACCTTGCTGATCGATCACCAGCACCAACTGGGCCACGTTGCCTTGTACTTCGGGATGAAGGACAGCCAATACCACTTCGACGAACTGGTGCGGAATGCGGACCGCCTGGACTCCGATCTCCTGAACGGCTTCATCGTGCGCCACGCCAGCGGTCTCGAAATCCTGACTTCGCCGGATTCGTGCGCACCGGACCACGCCAGCAATCCCGAAGAGCTTGATCTTGTGCTCTCATTTCTTCGCCTTCAGTACGACTACATCATCATCGATACTTCTCTGGAATATCGCGACATCGTGGGTCCCATGCTGCGCGGTAGCGATGAAATTTGTCTCGTAACGACGCCGGATGTTGCGGCACTGCGTGATCTCGCCCGCCACATTGAGCACTTCACCCTGACCGAAGAAACGTCACGCAAGCTGCGGATCATCGTCAACCGGTCCCATTCCAACGACCCGGTCACCGCGCCCCAGATCGAAGCGGTTGTGCACCACCCCGTATGGATTGCTCTTCCCCAATGCGTATGCCGAACTGATGAGCGCGATTAACGCGGGCGAGCCGATACCCGTAAACCATAGCTCGAAGTTCGCGCAGCAGATCGGCAAATGGGCGGCCAGGTTGGTCGCTGCGTCCGCGCACGCGGAGCTGCCGGCGGTTCCGGAAGAAAAGAAGAAAAAGAAGTTTTCGTTCTTCGGCTCAAAACGCGAAGAAGTGGCGCAGGGGACCTAAGACATGCCTGAAAACGTATTGCAGATGACGGGTACCGGCAAGCATGCGCTGACGATGGCGGTAAACCGCACGACGCATACGGCCATCGGCGAAGAAGCCATGCACCAGCTCAAGACTGCGGTGCACCATGAGCTGATCAAGCGCATGGACCTCGACAAACTCGCGGCCATGCAGAATGACCCGGGCGGCCGAGGAAAGCTGCTTGCGACCATCTCCGGGCTGGTGGGAGAACAGCCTGTCCCGCTCAGCTCCAGCGACCGCGAAACCATCGCGAAGGAAGTGCTCGACGAGGTCTTTGGCCTGGGTCCGCTGGAGCCTCTGCTGCATGACCAGACGGTGAGCGATATTCTCGTCAACACCTACGACACGGTCTATGTCGAGCGCCGCGGCGTGATCGAGAAGACCGACATCGTGTTCCGCGACAACGCGCACCTCATGCACATTATCGACAAGATCGTTTCGGCGGTGGGGCGCCGTATCGATGAATCGTCGCCGATGGTGGATGCCAGATTGCTGGATGGCTCGCGCGTCAATATCGTTATCCCGCCGCTGGCCGTTGACGGCCCGCTGCTCTCGATCCGCCGCTTCGGCAGTTCGCCGCTGACGCAGGACGACCTGCTGCGTCATAAAGCACTCACGCCGCAGATGCTGGAAGTACTGAAATGCGCGGTGAAGGCGCGGCTGAATATTGTCGTGTCGGGTGGTACCGGCGCCGGTAAAACGACGCTGCTGAATGTCCTCTCCGGATTCATTTCTCCAGACGAGCGGATATGCACGATCGAAGACTCCGCCGAACTCCAGATCAAACAGGAGCACGTCGTTCGTCTGGAATGCCGTCCACCGAACGTGGAGGGCAAGGGAGCGATCCGGCAGCGCGAACTTGTGATCAATGCACTTCGAATGCGCCCCGACCGCATCATCCTTGGCGAAATCCGTGGCGAGGAAGCCCTGGACATGTTGCAGGCCATGAATACGGGCCATGACGGCTCCATCACGACCATCCATGCGAACAACCCGCGCGATGCCATTGCGCGTCTCGAGACGATGTCGATGATGGGCAGCGTCTCTCTGCCGGAAAAGGCAATTCGCGCACAGATTGCTTCGGCCGTTCATTTGATCGTGCAGGCGTCGCGTATGAGCGACGGTTCACGACGCATTACGCACATCAGCGAAATCACTGGCGCGACGTCCGACATCGTCAGCATGCAGGACATCTTCATGTTCGAGAAATTAGGTCTGGGACCGAACGGAAAGGTGAAGGGGCGTTTCTTCGCGACCGGGATCGTTCCGAAGTTCGCTGAGAAACTCAAGGCCGCCGGGATTCCCATGTCGACGAGTATTCTCGACCACTCGGTGGAGGTTTAGACGATGACGTTTATATTTGTCGGCTTCCTATTCATCAGCTTCCTGGTTGTGGTGTTTATGCTGCGCCCCAAGAAGGCTGAGAAGGTAATGGAGAAGCGGCTCCTCGTCATTACCGCCCCACTGAAGCCAGGAGAAGAAGAGCCGGAGATGCTTGCGCCAACGGTCAAGCAGACCGGCGCTCTGAGCACAAAGTTAGGATCTTACCTGGAGCGCTTCGATTTCTCCGAAGACCTGCAAATATTGATCCTTCATGCTGGCAGCAGAGCCACTGTGGGCAGCGTCGTTTTCGGAAGCCTGATGGCTGCGATCGCCGCCGGCTTCATGGTCCATGCGATTGTAGGACTTTACCCAGCCGACCTGGCTGCAGTGATTGCCGGGGCTTCCGGGCGTTGGCTGTTACTCAATTTTCAGAAGAAGCGGCGCCTGCATAAATTCGGTGAAGCCCTGCCGGATGCCATCGAATTGATGGGCCGCGCATTGCGCGCCGGGCATTCGATGGCTTCCGCGATCGAAGTGGTGGCGGAGCAATCGCCCGAACCGCTCGGTTCGGAGTTCGCGGTTGTCTTCCATCAGCAAAAATTCGGCATCCCCTTTCGAGACGCGCTGCTACAGTTCGGCGACCGCATTCCATCGAAGGACCTGCACTTCCTTATTACTGCGATTCTGGTGCAGAAGGAAACCGGCGGCGACCTCACGGAAATTCTTGACCGCACGACTCGCGTCATTCGCGACCGCGTCCGCATTGAAGGCGAAATCCGCACCTATACAGCGCAGGGCCGGCTCACAGGATGGATTCTTGGTGGCTTGCCTGTGGCGTTGCTGGTCATTTTGAACATTATTACGCCGGGATATTCCAAGGTGCTCTTTAACGATCCCGTGGGACAGGACCTGCTTTATGCGGGCGGCGTCATGATTGTGATCGGCGGACTTATCATTCGCAAAATCGTCAATATTCAGGTCTAGCTCATGACAACCCATCTCTTCTATTTCGCTCTTCTATCCATGGTCTTCTCGATAATGGGCCTGCTTGGATGCTTCATGCTGACCCGCACGTCGCGCGCGGTGTCGGATCGCGTGCTGCAGGTGGCACTGGGGCCGGCGGCAAGGTCCGCGCCCAGAGGTTCGAAAGCGAAAGAAGTTCAGGCAAACCTGTTTGAAGGCGTTCGCTGGGTCCGTACACGGCTGGGAATGAACGAGACCGAAAAGTTGCTGGAGCGTTTTGCTCATGCGGGCCTTAAATCGCCCGCCGCTCGCGACATGTATTTTGCAGCACGCATGCTCGGCCCGGTCTTTGCTATTCTCGCCGGATCGTTTCTTCCTGACGATCGCGTCTTCGGCATGGCGGTCATGGGTGGCATAGCGTACCTGTTACCCGACCTGGTGCTGACGAAGCTCATCAAGCGCCGCCGCGAGAAGATCCGCAAGGGCATTCCGGATGCGATCGACCTCCTTGTGATTTGCGTCGATGCGGGTCTGGGCATGGATCAGGCGATGCTGCGCGTCGGGCAGGAACTGGGCGCGAGCCACCCTCAGATTTTTGAGGAATTCATGCAGATCAACCGGGAGCAGCGCGCCGGAAAACTGCGGCTCGACGCCTGGCAGGCGATGGCGGACCGCGCCAAATTGCCGGAGATCGATGGCTTCGTCAACATGCTGATGCAGACGGAACGGTTCGGGACGCCGATCGCCCGAGCCCTGAGCACCTTCGGCGATGGCATCCGTCTCAAGCGCCGTCAGCGGGCCGAAGAGATGGCCGCGAAGACCACGGTTAAGATCATCTTCCCGCTGGTCTTCTTCATCTTCCCCTGTATGTTTATTGTGTTGCTGGGACCGGCCGGCATCAGTATCGCGCGAGGTCTATCCTCAGCGACTCACTAGAGCAGGTTCACTATCGCGATGAAGCCAAATACGAAAGCCGCCTTCTGTGAGGAAGGCGGCTTTCTGGTTTTTGTTTCTTCGATTCCGAAAGAGTTCCTGAGTCGTATCAGTTGATCATCAACGCTTCGGCGCCGGCGCTCTTTCCATCATTTGCCCGCGAAGCAGCATGGGCCAGGATCTTGTGATGCATCGTGAAGAGCGCAAGTTCCAGGCGATCGGAAACCCCGGTCTTGTCGAATATGGAGCGAAGATAGTTCTTGATGACTTGTTCGGAGTTCTTGAGCTCTTCGGCGATTTCGCGGTTTTTGTAGCCTTGCAGTATCAAGCCGAGAATCTTGAGTTCCTTCGGGGTCAGGCGATCGCGAACCCGCTCCGCCACCATGTCGGATTCGAATCCTGTGGGGCCACCCGCGATGCGCTTCTGGACGAAAGCTTCGCCGCGACCGATCTGGCGAACACAACGCAGCAATTCGGTGCTGAGGATGTCGCGATGAACGATGCCTCGCACTCCTGCCGCCAGGTACGCCTGTGGGCTTTCGTCGTTCTCGAGAACAACGGTTGTCGTGCTGCCAATTTCCACTGCCGACCGCACAAGAGCGGTGACATCCGGCTGCAACGATGCGGCAAACACGATGGAAGCGTTGGGTGTGGAAGATGCCGCCTTCATCAAGCGCGGCAGGTCGTCACACTGGCCAATGATGCGGAAGTCGTCTTCGACGGCAAAGAGACGCGCTGCACCAGTGCGGAATACCGATTGATTGTCCGCGAGAATCACCTTATGGATCATTGATTTCCCTATTTCGTTTACCGCGTTTGCGTTGCCGGGATTCCATCATCCCATTGAGCGGGTGAGACATCAGTAGAAATATGCGATGCGGGATACCCGTGTGGGTGGCCTGCAGATTTGCGTCAGCTTCCAGACAGAGTTCCTAAATGAGACTGTACTCAGCACCGGCCAAGGCACGAAATACCACATAGAAACGGATGCCTAACACCTTTGGGCTATTACAAAACGGATGGGCAGTCCTGTTGAAACATAGCCGATAAGCCCCGTAGCGCCGATAGTATCAGCACATCGGCAGCAGTGCGGATAGCCCTTTTGGCCTATCCGTGCAAGCGGCAAGTGGAGATGAGATGAACCGGGCTATGGGCACCTTCTTTGACCTGATGCGAGATGAATCGGGGCAGGACCTTATCGAGTATGCGATTGTGGCAGGCCTCATCGGCCTGGGCGCCGTCGCATCCATGACGGGGCTCTCTACAAAGATCAAGACCGCCTTCAACACCGTGGGAAATCAACTCACCAATGCCACTTAGTTTCGAGCGGCGTGCACGTCCAAAGTCGGTAACAAGGAGTCAAGCATGGAATTCGCCTTTATCACTACTCTGTTTTCTGTATCGATTGCCGCCATTTTGATCTTCGCTTCGGACTGGATTCCCACTACCTGATCTGAGTGTGAACCGGTTCCGCAACCTAGCGGGGTGCTTCCTGGGCACCCTCAACATCTAGCCAAGCACCCACCGATAAGAGTGGAGAAAGGATCTAAAAATGGACACCTCGATCATTATCCGAGTTGTTGCCGGCGTGTTATTCGTCGGCGTGCTCGCCATTATCGTCATGCGTCGCAAGAGCAATGCATAAAAGTGGATTGGCGATAGTTGTCTAATTTCAGAGATGGGCGGCGAGTCATGTTGCCGCCCATCTTTCATTCTGAGTCATGTTGGAAGAAGGAAATCATTATGGGAAGCCCTCAGGGATCGGCAGGAGCGTCCTCACGACAGCTCGTAATCAAAGACGGCACCAAGGGAAGCGTGGTCTGCACAGAGGGTGTGCTTGCCAACACCTTCCGGACGCGCTTGTTCGGCCTGCTGGGCCGCAAAGGGCTGAAGCAGGGAGCGGGGCTATTAATCAGGCCTTCATCCGGTGTGCATACATTCGGCATGTCGTTTCCGATCGACATCGTCACCCTTGACCGTGAGTATCGCGTACTGGGCGTTTTTGAGAATACCGGCCCATGGACAATCCGCGGTCTCAGCCTTAAAACACGCAGCGTGCTGGAGTTGCCCGCCGGGCGCATTCAGGAATGCAATATCGAACCTGGAGATACTCTCACCCTCGAAACCTGCTGATGAACGACAGTGGTCGAAGACGTTATGAACCAGGAGACTACATCCTTTGTAGTACGACGCTGAAATTCTGGCCTCGGACCGAAGATATCAAAGCCAGTATTCGCAATGAGAATTTGAATTTGTACCCGCTTACTTTTCAGCGTTGATTTGAAGCACGGTTCTATCGCCCCCAGTTCACTTATGCAGAGTCTTCTGATTGAAATCGTCATTGCTGTCTTGCTCTTCTTTCTGCTCTGGTCGATGGAGCGGGGACGGTCAGACCTGCGTTTTCGTTTATGGCTGATTGGCTGGTCGCTGGTCACGTTGCGCCTTATCAGCCTGCTATGGCGCCCTCTCAGCCCGATTGTTCTGCGCCTCCGGGAGGGGCACTTCGCTGCTCTCGAAGTTTTCGCGGCGGTGTGCTTCATTCTTTCCGACCGCTCCATAGCGCGCCATAAGAGACGGATGGTCAAGACCGCTCTGCTTGCGGCGGTCCCGGCACTCTGCACGGCCTTTGTCATCCTCTTCCGGAGCACCAACCTGTGGCTGCTTTACCCCTGCATCGTGGTGGGTCATGTGCTCGCGATCATGCTGTTGCGCGCCTATAGCGGCTGGCGAAAGGCGAAGCTCCTTCCGCTGGCTTCTCTCCATTTTCTAAGTGCCTGCTGGATGTTGGGTGCGCTGGCTGGCCATCAGCCTCAACTTGCCCTCGCCTGCGTCCCAGCGGAACTGCTCCTGGTAAACGCAATCTTATTCAGCCGCCGCTACTCTCTGCGCAGCGCCGGAAACCTGCTCACCGTCATGGGATTCGTGCTGTGGGCCTGGTCTTCATTTATCACGATTGCCTTACAGCGTCTTGGAACGTCCGACGGCCTGGTTCCTATAGCCTTGAACCTGCCGCAGTTCCTTGTTGCCATCGGGATGATCATGCTCATCCTCGAGCAGGATGCCGCGGGCTTGAAAGAACTTGTGCGGGAGTATGAATTCCTGTTCAACAACAATCCCTTTCCTCTATGGATCTACGATCCGAAAACATTCCGCTTTCTGAGCGTGAATGCGGCTTCTGCGAAAGTGCATGGCTACACCGTCGACGAGCTCTACAAGAAGAAGCTGACGGACATCGTTCATCCGGACATAAAGTTAACATCGGCGCTGGATCCGGGCGGTGAATCGGTTCGGATCGAGCGGCACTCGAAGCACATAAGGAAAGACGGGTCTATCATCTCGATGAATGTTACGGCGTATGACATCCGGTTTCGCGGGCGGGCCGCACGAATCGCGCTGGCGGAGGACATCAGCCAGCGCGAAGAGATGGCATCGCAGTTGATGTATCAAGTGGAGCATGACCTGCTTACCGGTCTACCGAATCGACCGGCGTTCCTTCAAAAACTCGACGAAGCTTTTATCGCAGCCAATTGCAATGGAACAGGGTGTGCGGTGATCGTGCTGCGCATCAACCGGTTCGAGAGAATCAATGAGAACTATGGTCACGGAGTGGGCGACGGAGTCCTGAAGGAGATTACGAGGCTTCTACAGACCCACCTTCGCGCCCCCGATGCGATTGGCCGTACCGGGAGCCGCGAATTTACAATCACATTTGCGTGCGCGCCTCGGGGACACGCTATCGAGGCCCGGGCAAGAGGTCTGCTGCGCCTTTTCGATCAACCCATCAACGTTGACGAACACAGGATTGATGTATCGATGAGCATGGGCATGGCTGCATTTCCGGAAGACTCTGACGACACCAACTCGTTGCTGAGGGACGCTACGAGGGCGCTGGCGCTTACCCAGGTGCGTGGCGCGGAAAACTTTATCAGGCTCTCTCGCGAGCTCAGTCTGCGAGCGCAGGAAGAAAGCCGCATCGAAGGTCTTATTCAGCGGGCCCTTTTGTATAGCGGGTTTGAAGTCTACTACCAGCCGATACTGAATACCGACGGCACGCTGCATGGCCTGGAAGCCTTGCTCCGCCTTCACGACGAAGACGGAAGGATGATCAGCCCCAGCTTGTTCATTCCTCTCGCGGAATCGACTGGGGCGATTATCCCTGTTGGCCGCTGGGTCCTCAATGAGGTGTGCCGCCAATTGCGGGAGTGGAAGGAAGCCGGCCTGGAGATCGTCCCGATCGCGATCAATGTGTCGGCGCTGCAGATTGTGCAGACAACATTTTCCGCCGATCTTATGGCGATCCTGAGTCGATTCCAGATAGCTCCCACATTCGTCCATCTCGAATTGACGGAGAGCAGCGTCATGCCCCAGGGTTCGCTGGCGCTGGATAACATGCTGAAACTCGCGGCGAAAGGCATACGATTCTCGATTGACGACTTCGGCACCGGATTTTCCTCGCTGGACCGTCTGCATCAACTTCCCGTTTCGATCCTGAAGATCGACCGGACATTCGTCATGCGTATGCTGGATCCGGATGGAACATTGCCGATCGTGAATACAATCATTTCGATGGCGCACTCACTCAACGTCGGGGTTGTTGCGGAAGGTGTCGAGACCAAAGAACAGTTTCACGCTCTCTATGAGATGGGCTGCGATTTGTTCCAGGGCTACTTCTTCAGCCGGGCGGTCGATGCATCCGGTGCAGCGGCTATTCTGACGCGGGAGCCGGGTACGTTGATGCCGATCAAGGCGCCGCTCGCGGCTTCGGGCACAACAACGATGCCGTCGCGGCCGCTTCCGCCCAGTCAGTCCGGCTCGCATCTTTGGTGACAACCATGGAGCAGCGTGTAGCCACGAGTGCGCGCGTCGCCCCAGGCTTGCGGATTGTCGTCTGTCTGCTGCTGTTGTGCCAGGCCACGGCGTGTTATGTCGGAGCCGATGCGCCGCTGAAAGGCAGGGTGGATCTGCGCGCGTTTTATGCCGCCGGCACGATCCTGCGCAACGGTCACGGCGCCAGACTCTACGACTACAACTACCAGGAACAGGTCCAGGACGCAGTCGTCGGGCCACGGGCCAATGCCCTGCCCTTCCTGTATCCATCTTTTGCGGCGCTGCCATTTGTGCCGTTATCGTTGCTGAGTTACCGAGCGGCATTTTTCGTCTGGCTGGGTCTGAACCTCGGGCTCCTCATACTTGCCGGGTTTCTGTTGCGTCCCTGGCTGCCCTGGTTCGCTGCCCGCAGCTGGATGGCGCTGCCTGCGTTCTACGGCTGTCTTTTCGGCGTCTCCGTTGCACTTGTACAGGGGCAGATTTCGTTTTTACTGCTGGTCGTCTATTGCGGAACGTGGGTATTGCTGCGCCAGGGCCGTCCCTTCCTTGCCGGGCTACTGATCTCGATCGGCCTGATGAAGTTTCAGATCGCAATTCCCATCTTCGTTCTGTTTCTATTGTGGAAACAATGGCGCGTTGTTTCCGGTTTTCTCGCAGGCGCGGCCGGGTTGGCGCTTGTGTCGGTCACATTGGTCGGAAGAACAGGTGTTTCCGTCTACTTTCACGCCATGTCCAGCATGACGAAACAGACAGCGTTCAACGCTGCGGCGGCAAAGATCCACTACGGCATGTTTCCGGTGGACATGCCGAATCTGCACGGCCTGACGTTTGGCCTCACTCATGGCGCAAGCTGGGGGCTCGCGCTGAACATTGTTCTGTGTTGCGTCGTGATGGTCTTCGCTGCGCGACAAAAAGCCTCTTTACTCGTCGCGCTGCCCGCTGCCATGTTAGTCAGTTATCACATGCAGCCTCATGACCTGACACTTCTATTACTGCCTCTCAGTTTCGAACTCGACGAGCTACTCCGGCGGGCAGGAAGAAGCGACCGCGGATATCGGCGCGTCTACGACCTTACACTTCGCTGGAGCCTGCTCTTACTCATATTGCCGGCCGCTGCCATCGTTATGACGGCCGGCATGAACTATATAGTGTCCCTCGCCGTTTGCGCAGTGATGCTGCTTGCGGCAGGGATGAGAACCGAAGGCACGGCGATCTCACCGGCGTAATGAAAAAGAAATTCGCACGAACAGCACCAGGTACATAGCTGTTCGTGCGAATGGATGAGAACTGTAACAGGCCCGCTTGCCGAGATTTGTTCTAGGTGGCGTTGGCAAGTGTGTTGCCGACCGAGCCGAACGCGGTGGCGATGGTTGAGGAAAGTGACGACATCGCCGCAACCGCGCCGAGGCCGATAAGACCTGCTACGAGAGCGTATTCAATGAGATCCTGTCCGGACTCATCATCCTTGAGTGCGCGTAAAATAAGTGCAACCTTCGACATAACCTGCTCCTGAGTGAGTTAGATAGACAGAAGCCTGGTAGCGCAGAATCGCTCCTCAGCACCTGATCCCACAACAATAATGCGGTAACTATGCTTCCGCGACATAAACCTGCTTCATTTGCCGTAACGGAGGTAATGACACATTTGATGTAGGTGATGGATGACAGGTTCTTGTTTAGGAGCTTGTTGAAGTACTCCTTGAACGCATGAACCCATACCAGATTTCTGCAGGCCATTCCCGAGGAAGCCACAAATTTCTCAGGGAATCCAGACTAAAGTCTGGACCTACCAGGAGATTTGCGGGTTCCTCAGGAATGGGACCACAGGGAGACTGATGGGTTCCATGGAAATCAACCGGCAGGAGCTTGGCGCGGGTTTGGATGTCCGCGGAGTATTTCAATACGCTCCTAGCATCTGCATTTGTCGTCCTGTCTTGCTGCCATCCTGCTTTGACTCACGACAATGTGTAACACTCCCGAATGTGGACCACGACGAACTTCATAGAGTAGAACAGGGCGCGCGCTGGCATTCATGGTCTGGCGCGGTGGTCCTGTATGCCGCGTTCACGGCGACAGGAGTGGCCCTGGTGTTGCCGGGAGCTTTGCTGCCCGTGCTGCTGGCGCGGTGGTCGCTCAGCGATCAGCAGGCTGGGCTGCTGTTCTTCCTGTTCTTCATGGGATCGATGAGCGGTGCCGTGTTGTCGCGCGGCTCGTTGCCGCGTTCCATCGCCCGAGGCTGTGCCGCTGTCGCGCTGGGGGCGTCGCTGCTGGCGGTGGCTTCGCATGCGACGGCGTTCGCGGCGATGGCTCTGTTCGGGCTGGGGCTTGGCATCGTCATGACGTCGGTGAGCGTTCTGGTGTCGCGGAGCCATGCGACAGATCGTGCGGCCCACATCACGCGCCTGAACCTGCTGTGGGCGCTGGGCGCGTGCTTTGGACCGGGATTCGAGCTGCGCGGCGCGGCTGCCTGGGGAGCGCAGTGGATGCTGTATTCCATCGCCGGGGCGTTCGCAGTGTTGGGCCTGCTTACGCTGGTCCTGGTGGCACATGTCGACGCGGAAACGGTCTCCGCCGGCGCGACCTGGTGGCAGCAGTTGCGCCGAACGCCGGCGACGCTGCTATGGATGGCTCCGCTGGCGACGGGTATCGAGAGCGCTGCTGGTGGCTGGCTGGCGACTTACTCCAAACGCTCGGGAGGAACGCTGGATGCGACCATTGGCGCAGTGACGTGCTTCTGGGCAGGACTGCTGCTCAGTCGGCTGGTGCAGTCCAATCGGCGCGTTTCCGCATCGACGGCAAAGCCACTGCTAAGGCTGAGTCCATGGTTGATGGCCGCGGCGCTGGCACTGCTGGTCGCGGCGAACGGAGGAGTCCCGGTATTGGTCGCGGCGCTGTTGCTCGGCCTTGGCATTGGGCCCATGTACCCGTCTGTACTTGCGCGCGTGCTGCATCGCGGCGAGGGTGGAAATGCAGTGTTCGTCGCCGCGGGCATTGGAGCGTCCGTGCTGCCGTTGCTCACGGGTTTGGTGTCCGGATGGACCGGCTCGCTGCGCTACGGGCTGTGCGTGCCGCTGTTTGCAGCGCTGGTGATGGCTCTGTGCGGATGGATGGTTACGCGTAGAGACGACTTCTCCAGCTAAGGCTGCGGTGCGGCGGGTTCGGCCTGCGGCGCGGCGGGTTTGGCCTACGGGGCGTTTGGCAGCAGCGCGTGGATGTACCCGGAGTTGAGCCTGCAGTTCGCAAAGCGAATATTTTGCAGCAGGCCTGCAAGCGCGGCATCGATCACTGCCTGCGGCGGACGAAGCTTCTGGCGCTCCTTCACCAGGCCCATCCCGCGCGGCAGTTTGGCGTAGGCAACAATCTGGTCCCAGCCTGCTGGAGGCGTGATCGTCGCGACGGCCGAGGTAATCTCTATCTTCTTGTAGGGCCAGAAGGCCCAGCCGATATCATTGCTTTCGAGCACCTTGCGGAAGCTTCCGACCCACTCGTCGGTGTTCTCTCCTGTTTCTCCCATCCACATCGGCACGTTGTATTTGTCGCGAAACTCGACGAAGGATTTAATCGCGGCTTGATTCGGCTCGGCCTTGTAGCGGTGACAAGTAAAGATGGTGTTGGGGTCGAAGGGTGGATGGAAGATGTTGAAGTTGTTGTTCCATTGCGCTCCGCCGAGAATGAGCGCGTGATGCTTATCGACCGTACGGACCGCGGCGGAAAGGCGCGTGTAGAAGGCCGCCACTTCAGGGTTCAGCACCTCGAGGCCCGGATAGTTCGGCACGGGCTCGTTGAGCAGATCGTAGCCGAGGACGGTCGGGTCGTTGGCGTAGTGGCGCGCGAGACGCGTCCATAGATCGACCGTCTGCTGCTGCGCTCCGGCGTCGCGAAAGAGCCATGGATAGCCGTCACCGTCGTCGATGTTGTAGCCGGTCTGTCCGCCTTCGGCAGCGTGCAGGTCGAGAATGACGTAAAGCCCCTCTTCGCGGCTCCAGTGCACGACGCGATCCAGCAGGCGGAAGCCGTCGGCGCTATCGGTCTGGAAGAACTTCCAGTGCAGCGGGACGCGGATGACGTTGAAGCCCTGCGCGTGGATGGCGCGGATGTCGTCCTGGGTGATGTAGTTCTCACGGTACTGACGCCAGAAGTCGGCAGCGCGAGTCGGGCCGATGAGCTCAACGATAAATCTTTCGATCTCCGTGGGCGATTGCGGGCCGCCCTCGAAGCGCCACATGTAGCCCTCGGGAACCATCCAGTTGCCGAGGTTTGTGCCTCGCAGCAGGAGTGGTTTGCCGCTGCGGTCGACGATTTCCTTGCCACTGGTGTGAACGAACTTCGTCTGCGCCAGCGTAGGAACGGAAAGCAGGGTGATGAGGCCGAGGGCGAGGCGCAAGATATTCAAGAGGACGTCTCCAGTTCGAAATCTTTGGTTGAGCATACTCATTGTCTACCGAAAGATGTGGGTTAAAAAGTACGGGCGGCACGTGAGTGCCGCCCGCCTGGATTTATTGTGACTGTTAGAAGAAGAGACGTCCGCCAACCTGGAGGACGCGCGGACCGAACGTACCGAATGCGATAGCGCCGCGGATCGTTCCGAATGTTCCGGTTGTACCACCTGCCGTCGGTGACGCGCCGGAGCTCAGGGTTGTGGTGGGGTTAGGAAGGTTGGTCAGATTGAAGACATTGGTCGCCTCCGCACGGAACTGGAACTTCATCCTCTCGTAAATGGGGAACTCACGGAGGATGGAGGCAGCCACTGCGCGGCGGCCGGGGCCGTCGAGTTCATTCTGACGGAAGGTACCGTCATATCCAAGCGGACCCGCGCCGTTCTGCGGGCATGGTGGGATGGTGTCGTTGGGGGCCAGGATGGTGAGGGTAGCGGCAGGCCGGCAGAACTGCCGGAAGCTCACCCACTCATTCGCCTGGGCCGTGCGCGATCCTCCATTGTTCTTGACCGTAGCGCGGGCTACGCCAGGAGCAAGGTTCGGATGATCGTTGGTGACGCCGTCGAAGTTATCGTCGCTGCCCGTCGTAATGTTGATCGGGTTGCCGCTCTGCATCTGGATGATCGAAGTGAACGTCCAGCCGTTGACGGCAAAACGGAGGGCGTGGTTGTTGAAAGCAAAGTTCGGTTTATACACGGCGGAGATGGACGCAGTATGACGCTGGTCGTAGTCCGAACGCTGCCGGTCGAGATAGTGCAGACGATTATCCTCTGGCTCAGTGCCGGCGCTGTTGCCGGTGTTGCCCGAGGTATCCAGGTCGAGGCTCTGCAGGTTCTTCGACCAGACGTAGTAGCCCTGCACGCTGAAGCCGTGTGTCAGGCGCTGGCGGGCCGTGACCTGCAGAGCATTGTAGTTGGCGCTTTCCGATGACTGGATCTGCGCAATGCTCTTGTAGAACGGATTCGCAGAAGTTGTGGTGGCCGTGGCGGCATACGACTTGGCGTTGTACGGCCGACGGTTATCCACGTTGGCTGAGGTGTTGGTGTAACCGCAGGGCTGCGTGGTATCGGGGGTTGTGCCGGTAGTGAAGCAATTGGCGCCGATCGCGGTTCCGGCTGGGTTGACGTTGAACTGCGGATAGTTGATGTCCCACTCCGTAGGCAGCTTCCGCCCGAGCGAAGCGACGTAGCTGGCCGAGAAAGCGAAGGAGTTGGTAAGCTGCTGTTCGAAGCCGAAGTTGATTTGGTAAATCGAAGGCCAGTGGAAGTTGGGGTCGATGGAAATCAGCGCAGCCGGAACGACGACAAAGGACGGGCTCTTGGGGTTGTAGACGAACGGGTAAGGCGAGTGGCCTACGCCGCCAGCAATACAGGTTGGATCGCCGCCGCAGAACTCAGCCGGATCGGTGGCGTACGGATTCGCTACAGACGTGACCTTGTTGAAGGTTGGCCGACCAGAGAATGGTTCGCCGTTGGAAGGATAGGCGAACAGGTTGCCGCCGATGGAGCCGTAGAAGATACCGGCAGCAGCGTGGATGACCGTCTTACCGCTCGGGAATGGGGTCCAGGCCAGGCCAATGCGCGGCGAGATGTGGTCCCACTTGGTGTTGATGGCCGAGCGTGGCACACCAGGGTCGCCCGGTAGCAGGACGCCCAATGGCAGCGTGGGGGCCGTCGTCGACTTCTTTCCCGGAACGAACTGCATGAACATGTTCTGGGTGTTGGTCGGCGCTGTCTGTATGTCATAACGGACGCCGAGGTTGACGGTCAGGTTCGACCGTATCCGCCAGTCGTCCTGGAAGAACGCGCCGTAGTTGAAGTAAGCCACGTTCGCGTAGACAGGAACATCCTGGCCCATAGAAGCCGGACGACCAAAGATGAAGTCCGTGATGGCCGCGCTGGAGCGTCCGGCGGTACCGGAAGCCGCTCCGGTGAAGGAGAATACGCCGTACGAGTTCAGCGTGGTCTGCTGGGCATCGTTCTCGCGGCCTGCTTCTCCGCCGTAATAGAGCGTGTGCCTGCCGTGCGTGCTGGAAACCACGTCACGGACAACGTAGACGTTGGACCCAGTGGTCGGGCCTGTAATCGCGTTTTGCGCATTGAACCAGCCGCTGACGGTGATCTGTGGGCGCGTGCAGCCTGCTTGCGCAGGTACGCCGCAGATCTCGCCATCGGGAAGCTGCTCGGCAAACTTCGAACCGTAGTTCGCCAGCGAGTCAGAAGGGCTGGGAATACGGCCACCGATCAGGCGCGTGTAGTTCAGCATCAATTGGTTAACTGTGCTGTTGGAAAGCTGAAAGGTATGGGCTACGTTGGCTTCATGCTGTTTGAACGCATAATCATGCGTCGTCCAGGCCAGCACCTGGTTGCCGGAGGGGTTGACGACGTAGTCGCCGAAGACGTGGAAGTAGGTCAGCGTCAGGCGCTGTTTATGCGTCATCTGGTAGTCGCCCTTGTACAGCTCTTCGTCAGTCTTCTGGCTGAAAGGGCTGAAGTCGCGGCGCTGGTACTTGGTGTCCGCGCCGGCGGGATTGGGGGTGGGGATTAGCCCAGCCTTCAGGATGGCCGCGATCGCCGGGTCCTGGGCTGACAGCGGCACCTTGTTGCCGGGATAGGCGATATGCGTGACCGGATCGCAGGCATAGAACACAGTTGAGCTTGTAGCTACGCCGGTAGCGCAGGCAGCCGCGCCGGTCAAGCCGGTCGTCGGCATGTTTTCAGAGAAGTCGCCCGTCTGCATCGCAGCGCTGGGAACGATGGTTGCCAGGTTGTTGGCCGCCTTGAAGCGGAAACCGCCATAGGAGAAGAACAGGAAAACCTTGTCGTGGATGGCCGGGCCGCCTACCGTACCGCCGAAGCGGTGCTGATTGTAGTCGGACTTCAATGCGAAGAGCCGCGGCGTCGCATTCATGTTCTTGGTGCGATAGAACTCGAAAGCCGAGCCGTGGAATTTGTTTGTACCGGATTGGGTGATGACGCTGACCACGCCGGCCGAGTTGCGGCCGTACTGCGCAGAGAAGTTGTTGGTGTCGACGCGGAACTCCTGGATAGCATCCGGGTTGGGCAGAGGGTTTCCGGTATTGCGGACGCCGGTCATATTGGAACCGCCGTCGAGGTAGTAGGCCACCTGGCCCACGCCGGAGTCGCTGGAGCCGTTGATCTTGGTGTGCTGTTCCGGGTAGCCGAGCGGGTTGATCACGCCACCGTTCGCTCCGGCGCCTGCCCCGTTGTTGTTCTGCACGCCAGGCGTCAGGTCGAGCAACTGATAGACGTTGCGGTCGACCAGCGGAAGGTTCTCGATTTCTACGTTGCTGACCGTGCGGCCAAGCGTGGAGTTGCCGGTGTTGAGCAACGGAATTTCCCCGGTCACTTCGACGACCTCCTGCGTTCCGCCCGTAGTGAGTGGCACGTCAAGATGGGCGTCCTCCGTAACCGTGAGGGTGATGCCGGTCTGCTCGTAGCTCTTGAAGCCCTTGGCGTTGACCACAATCTTGTAGGGACCGACGGGAAGGAAGTCGGCGCGATATTCACCGGCTCCATTGGTTTGTACGGTGCGCACTGTGTTGGTGGCGGTCTGGGTGATCGTGACGGTGGCGCCCGGAATGGACGCGCCGGTAGAATCTTTTACCGTTCCGAACATCGATGCGGTGCTGAGCTGGGCGGATGCCCCTGCCACCGCAAAGGCGGCGATCAACAGCGCTAACAGTGATCTGCGTAGCGAGTTCTTCATGTTCATAAATTTGGCTCTCCTCGAAGTGATGCGATTTGTTTCGTTACAACCTGCCGGCAAGTTCGGTTCGCGCTGCGCGTATCTCCGGTGCGCGGCCGACATGCTGAAAGGCCCAGAAATCTGTAGACAAGCGCTTATCTTTACTGCGAAATCTATGCGGATCTGGTGGGCGAATGCCATAAGACAGCATCCGAATGAGAGCTGTCAAGCATTTAGTTCGTAGACGAACGTTAATCTTCAACCGCGTCAGCGAGCCAGGGTAAAGGTGGCGTGTTCAGCGGCTGTCGAGGAATCGCCGATCCAGACGTCAAACAGGCCGGGCTCCAGCGCCCATGCGTGGTTTGCAGCACTCCAGAACCTAAGGTCTTCGGCGTGCAGTGGTATCGTTACCGCGCGAGTTTCGCCGGCCCGCAGGTGGACGCGGACGAAGCCTTTTAGTTCGCGGATCGGACGAGATGCGCTGCCGGCGCGCTGATGGGTATAAAGCTGTACGGTCTGGTCGGCGTCGACCGCGCCGGTGTTTTTTAGAGTCACCATGGCGTTCAGTGTGCCGCCGCTATGTAGCTCAGGGGAAGAGAGTAGAAGATGATCGATGGTGATCGGCGCATAGCTGAGACCGTAGCCGAAGGGGTAGAGTGGAGCGCTTGATTCGTCCCAGTACATGGCGTCCCGGTCGCCGGGGCTCTGGCTGAGAGTGTGGGCGTAAAACGTGGGGATTTGCCCCACATTGCGGGGCCAGGTGACGGGAAGTTTGCCGCCCGGGACCGCGTCTCCAAAAAGCAGATCGGCGATAGCGTTACCACCCTCGGTGCCGGGATACCAGGCTTCGAGGATGGCGGAGACGTGTTGCGAGGCCCATGTGATGTCCAGCGGCCGGCCGTTGAGCAAGACCACTACGACAGGTTTGCCGGTTGCCACCGCGGCTTCGAGGAGTTCCTGCTGTTTACCAGGAAGGTTCAGGGTGGCGCGGGAGGCGTGCTCGCCGTTCATATTTTGTCCTTCGCCCAGCACCAGGAGAGCGATGTCGGAGGTTTTTACCGTGTCGATCGCCTGACGAAATGCGTCGTCGCGTTGTGCGGGCGTCAGCAGAGTTTGAGGCGTCGGCGGGAACTGTTCGTCGAAGATCGAAGCCTGGGGACGCTGCAGCTCGACCCCAGGCGCGTAACGCACATCGACAGATGCGCCGAGCTTCGAACGAATTCCCGAAAGGATCGTTACAGCGTCGCTCTGGCGGCCGGCGAGGCTCCAGGAGCCCATGGTGTCTGGCTTGGAGTCGGCCATCGCTCCGATGACGGCGATGCTGTGGACCGCCTTGCTCAGCGGCAGCGTATGGCCCTCGTTGCGCAGCAGGACAGCGCTGCGCTGGGCGGCGATACGGGCCTCGTTGCGCTGGTCGGCGGAGAGGAATTCGCGGGACGCACGGGCTGGGTCGGTATAGGGCTGGGTAAAGAGGCCGAGGTTGTACTTTGCTTCGAGGATCGCGCGCACCGCGTGGTCGATGGCCGTCATCGAAACCGCGCCGCTCTTGATGTCTGCGGCAAGGTGGTCGCGGTAAACGTGGCTGGTCATTTCCATGTCGACACCGGCGTTGACGGCGCGCGCGGCCGCATCGGCTGGATCGGCGGCGAAGCCATGGGTGACGAGGTTCGGGACCGTCTCCCAATCGCTGACGACAAAGCCTTTAAAGCCCCAATCGGTGCGCAAAACATCATGCAGCAGAAAGCGGTTGCCGCTGGCGGGGACGCCGTTGAGGTCCATATAGGCAGCCATGAAGGTGGCCGCGCCGGCCTGCTCGGCGGCGTGAAATGGCGGAAGGTAGACGTTGAACAGTTGCTCGTCGGAGATGTCGGCCTGGTCGTAGTCGCGGCCTCCCGCAGCACCGCCGTAGCCGGCAAAATGCTTGACGCAGGCGAGAATGCGATCAGGCGCGCCGAGCGTCGCCCCCTGAAAGCCGCGGACCTGCGCTTCGGCGATGCGCGAGCCGAGAAAAGGGTCTTCGCCGGCGCCTTCCATGATGCGTCCCCAGCGGGGGTCGCGTGCGATATCGACCATCGGAGCAAACGTCCAGCGAATGCCGGCGGCGCTGGCTTCGCGCGCGGCGTTCGCCTGCACCTGCTCCACCAGCGCGGGGTCCCACGAGGAGGCCAGCGCCAGCGGGATCGGATAGATGGTGCGGAAACCGTGAATGACGTCGAAGCCGAACAGAATCGGGATGTGAAGACGCGTCTGTTCGACCGCGATGTGCTGGAGGCGGTTGACCTCCGCGGGGTCGGTGACGAAGAGGAACGCGCCAACCTGCCCTTGGCGCACGAGGGGGTCGCGGAGCGCAGGGTCAGTGTCCTTGTAGGAAACCTGGGACATTTGGCCGATCTTTTCGTCGAGCGTCATCTTCGCGATCAGGGCGTCGATAAACCGGCTTTCGGCGGTTGCGGCGGCGGGATGCGCTGTTTGTGCGCCAAGACATACACCGAACGCAAAGCTGCCGGCAAGAGTGGCCGCAACCGCTTTGCGTACGAAATTTAAGTTCAAATAAAAGCGCAAAAGGACTCCTCGAAACAGACTTTGTGGACAAATGAGGTGCAGAGAGCTGCATCCCTGGAGGCCCGGCGCTGCTGTTTTGGGCAAAATTGCAAAGCGAATATCATCTTAGACAAACGATTGTCTTGATGTCCATGTACAGGACAAAAAATAGTTCGCAACAGTAACTATTTGCCACGCTTTCACCAATTATCTGTCAAATAGAGGGGTTTTAGCGTTATCAGCTACACTGAATCTCGCTGAATTTCTATGCCCAACCCTCCCGCCAAATCCCCAACGGGCCGTCCCGTCAGTCTGAAGATGCTGGCCGAGTACCTCGATCTGAGCCCGGCGACGGTCTCGTTTGTGCTCAACAACTCGCCCAATCGCTCGATCCCGCAGGTGACACGGGAGCGCGTGAAAGCCGCGGCGC
>Ga0207125_10039_pt1 | contig 31803 bp, 35 predicted proteins | sample Alteio_BWMinHeat_19_FD_153556 | JGI IMG/M metagenome (GOLD analysis project Ga0207125, IMG submission 153556) | Enriched cells from forest soil in Barre Woods Harvard Forest LTER site, Petersham, Massachusetts, United States -... | ecosystem: Environmental > Terrestrial > Soil > Temperate forest >...
CGCCCCATTCGAATGGAAAGCCGGTAGTGGCTACGAGGTGAACGGCGGAGTTTTCGGCAAAGTGAGAACCGTGAAAGCGCCCGGCCGCCTTCGTCTCACCTGGCGTGAGGAAACCTGGAAGAAAGCATCGGTACTGCAGCTCAACGTGATCCCCCGCCCCGGCAAAAAGTGCATGGTGGTGCTTCAGCACGAGCAGCTGCCCAACGAGCTCGTGAAGAACAAGCTGCGCACGCACTGGAAGCAGGCGCTGCAGAAGCTCGCCGAGGCGTTGGGCTAGTTGCTGGTTTCCAACACGCGCTCAATGCGCCGGTCGGGCACGAGCCACATCGCGGCCACCGACACGTAAAGCGCAAACGCGATCCACGAGTTCACAAACGACAACCCGATCGCCACCGCGTAAATCACCACGGAAATTTTTCCCTTGAAGTCATTCCCCACAGCCCGCGCGAGCGCGGAATTGGGCCCGTGCTGCGCAAGGAGAGAGCGCACGAGGATATAGTAAGCCGTGCCCGCCATGAACAGCACGCAACCGTAGAGAGCCATGGGCCAGGCGGCGAAACAGTTTTCGCCCATCCACGCCGAAACGAACGGCGTTAGCGACAGCCAAAAGAGCAGGTGAAGGTTCGCCCAGAGCACGGAGCCACCCACTCGTTCCGCGGCGTGCAGGAGATGATGGTGGTTGTTCCAGTAGATTCCCACGTAGATGAAGCTCAGAACGTAGCTGCCGAAAACGGGAAGCAAAACCTTTAGAGCACCCAGATCCGCTCCGTGGGGCGGGTGCAGCTCGAGAACCATGATGGTGATGATGATGGCGATCACGCCGTCGCTGAAAGCTTCGAGGCGTCCTTTGGTCATCAAAGAGATTCCCGGAGCAGCTTCACGAGGGCTTCGAACGCCCGATCCGCTTGCGGTTTGTTGTAGATAGGGAAATCGGTGGTCGTCCAACCGTGTTGAGCGCCCTCGTAAGTGTGGCTCTCGAATTTTCCGCCCCAAGCCCGGAGCGCTTCTTCGAGTTTCTCGATTGCGGCGGCCGGCATGGATTTGTCTTCCACGGCGTGCCCGAAATAGAGCGCGGCTTTGATTTTCGGAAGCAGCAGGTGAGCGCTTTCCGGCTGATCCGTGTAGAGGCCTCCACCATGGAAAGAAGCGGCCGCCGCAATCTGTGCCGGGCAAGCGGCGGCAGTTCGCATGGCCATTACGCCGGAGAAACAATAACCCACCACGCCGAGCGCGCCGGGGCGCACTTCCTTGCGGGCGCTGAGAAAATCCACGTAAACAGGAGCGTCGGCAAGCTGGTCGGCAGGAGTTAAAGCCTCCCGGAGCTGTTGAATGCGCGCCGTGGTCTTTTCTTCGCCAAACTGAACCGGGTGCGAGAACAGGGGCGGCCGTCCCGCACGGTAAAAAATGTTCGGTAACAGCACCGCGAAACCGCTCTGCGCGAGGCGTTCGGCTTTTCCCTCATAAGCCGGGCGAGGTCCCACGATGTCGGGATAAAGGATTACTCCGGGATGCGGCCCTCCGGTCGATGGCGCAAGCAGAACCGCGTCGGCCTTTTGGCCACCCACAGCAATTTCTAAGTTAGATTTTTGCACAGCTTAATTCGTACCTTCGCGGCCCGCTCATTGCAACGCGAACCAGGTAAATCACTCGCTGCCTTTTCAGAAATAGCGGGCGTGCTAAGATAAAGTTTTAGGAGAAATTTATGAAAAAGAAAGCCAAGAACGCCTCGAAAGCAAAGCCCAAAGCAAAAGCGAAAGCCAAGGCGAAGCCGAAGGCAAAGTTGAAAGCCAAAGCGAAACCCAAGGCTAAGGCAAAAGCAAAGACCAAGGTAAAAGCGAAGACCAAGCCGGCTTCCAAAAAGTCGCAAGGCTTAACCGTGGTGGATCTTTTCCGCATGAAGCAGGAGCGCGAACAGGCTGCCCAGGATCCTGAAGCCTGGAAACACAAGAAAGATCTTCCCCCGCAGGACAACCACCAGCCCGAAGACCCCAAAGAGAGCGGCGGCAAAAAGAGCGGGTTCGGCGGAATACGCCACCACTAGATAGCTTTAGGTACGAGCGCGACAATGCGCCCGCCCGCGGGAAAGAGCGAAAATGCGACGCATACCTATGCAGCGCGTTTTCGCTCTTTCTAATTAGGAAGGCTCAGCACTGGCCTTCTCGCCGCTGAGCTAATTCCCCACGCCCCTGTCCACGCCCACTCCGCTTACTGTTTCCTCTCCAGAAACCGGAGGAGGGCGCATGAAACGGAATGGGCACGAACAGGACGAGTCTCCGGAATTTCGGGTGGATCGACGGGAATTTTTAATCTCCACTCTCGCGATCGGCGCCGCGGTGGCGTCCCCGCCAAAAGCCTTCGCCGAAAAAGCCGCGGATGCGCTTGGGCCGGAGACGACCCCCACCCCGGTTTCCCTGGTGAAAATTCAGCTCCACGTAAATGGCGCCGCCCACGAGCTCACCGTCGATTCCCGCACCACGCTCCTCGATCTCCTTCGCGAAAAACTTCTCCTCACGGGAGCAAAAAAGGGTTGCGACCACGGGCAATGCGGCGCCTGCACTGTTCTCGTGAACGGCCGGCGCGTGAACTCCTGCCTCACCCTCGCCGTGCAGAATCAGGGACGGCAAATCACCACCATTGAAGGCCTGGCCAATGGCGAAACTTTGCACCCGATGCAGGAGGCCTTTCTTGAGCACGACGCATTTCAATGCGGCTTCTGCACCCCGGGCCAGATTCTCTCGGCAGTCTCCCTCGACGGTGAGGGCTGCGGCGCCTCCGACGCCGAGATCCGCGAATGTATGAGCGGCAATCTCTGCCGGTGCGGCGCCTACCGGAACATCGTGCAGGCCGTTCAAAGCGCAAGAAAGGGAGCCCTCCTATGATGCCCTTTAGATTTACCCCCGCCACGCAAGAAGAAAACGCGCTCAAGGCTTGCTCCGAACCCGGTGCTCCTCGGTACGTAGCGGGCGGCACCGGCCTGCTCGATCTCATGAAACTGCACGTGGAAACTCCCGATCACCTGGTCGACGTGCAAAATCTTCCCTTGGGAAAAATAGAAAGGCAGGGGCAGAAAATCTGGGTGGGCGCCGCGGTCAAAAATTCCGACATGGCCACCGATCCCCTGATCGAGAAAAATTTTCCGCTCGTCTCGAAGGCGTTGTTGTCGGGAGCGTCTCCCCAGCTCCGGAATCTCGCCACTCTCGCCGGCAATCTTCTGCAGAGAACTCGCTGCTCCTACTTTCGCGACACGGCTTGGTCTTGTAACAAACGCAAGCCGGGCTCGGGCTGCCCGGCCCTGGAAGGACAAAACCGGATGCATGCCGTTCTCGGCGGCAGCCGCCACTGCATCGCCACGCACGCTTCCGATCTGTGCGTCGCCCTGAGCGCCCTGGATGCGCGAGTGAAAGTGCTGGGCAACGGTGGCGAGCGCTGGATCGAATTCGCCGATTTCCACCGCCTGCCCGGAGACACCCCGCACGTAGAAACTTCCCTCGCTCCGGGCGAGCTCGTGCTGGGAGTGGAGATTCCGGTGACCGACTGGTTCCGCCATTCGACTTACGTAAAGGTACGTGATCGCGCCTCCTACGCGTTCGCGCTCGCCTCCGCGGCCGTAGCTCTGCAGGTGGAAAGCGGCGTAATCAGCAACGCCCGCATCGCATTCGGCGGACTAGGCACGGTTCCTTGGCGCGCCCGTGAAGCCGAGCTCTTCCTGGCGGGACAAAAGCCCGGCGAGCGAGCGGCCCGCGCCGCCGCCCGGATCGCCCTCACGGATACGCAGCCCCGCAAACAAAACTCCTTCAAGATCGCCCTCGCGGAAGAAACCCTCGTGCGAGCGGTGCTGGAACTCGGGAGGCCCGCATGAGCAACTACGTAGGCAAACCGCTAAACCGCATCGACGGAAAACTGAAAGTAACCGGCCAGGCCCGCTATACGAGCGATTATTCTCTCCCCGGCATGCTCCACGCCGTGATCTTCCAAAGCGAAATTCCGAGCGGGCGAATTGCGAGTTTCAACCTCTGGGACGCGCGCCACGTGCCCGGAGTAGTAGAAATTCTCACCTTTGAAAATGCGCCTAAGGTTGCGTTTCCGGCCCAGTTCGGAGTGGGAGAATCCTTCGTGCCGCTGCAGAACAACAAAGTGTTCTACAACGGCCAGGCGATCGGCGTGGCCGTGGCCGAATCCCTCGAAGCGGCGCAGGAGGCGGCTCGCCTGGTGCGCGTGCATTACGTGGAATCACACGCGGCTCTCGATTTCGTGCAAAGCCTGGGCGCCGCCTATCCGATGAAGAAGATGTTGCCCATTGGCGAGATCAACAGCGAGCGCGGCCACGTGCGCGATGCCTTCGCCGATGCGCCGGTGCAGATCCAGGAAACCTATACAATCCCGCTGGAGAATCACAATCCGATAGAGCCATCGGCCACGGTGGCGCAATTTGAAAACGGCGTTCTCAAGATGTACGACGCCACCCAGGGCGTTTGGCAAGTTTCCGATCTCTTCGCAAAAGCCCTTCGGCTCGAACGCGATCAGATCCAAGTGATCACCAAATTCGTGGGCGGCGCCTTCGGTTGCAAAGGCTCCGTGTGGCCTCACCAGTTCCTCGCCGTGATGGCGGCGAAGAAAACGGGGCGTCCCGTGAAGCTGAGCTTATCCCGGGAGCAAATGTTCACCGGCGTGGGCCATAGGCCGGCCACCGTGCAGAAAGTTTCCCTCGGCGCGGGCCGCGACGGCACGCTCCTATCTCTCGAGCACGACACCACCAATACCGTGGCCGTGAACAAAGACTACTCGGAGCGATCCTCCGTGCTCTCCGCGATGCTTTATCGCTGCGACAACGTGAAAACTGTTCACAGCGCCGTGAAGCTCAACTACCAAGCTCCCACCTTCATGCGCGCTCCCGGATATTCGAGCGGCTCCTTTGCCCTCGAGAGCGCCCTCGACGAGCTTGCCCACGCTACCAAAATAGATCCCGTTGAGCTTCGCCGGCTGAACTATGCGGAGCGAGACGGATGGGCGAAGGCCCCCTTCAGCAGTAATTCGCTGCTTCGCTGTTACAGCGAGGGTTCAGAGCGCTTCGGCTGGAAAGGGCGTCCGGAAAAACCGGGAGTGCGGCGGGAGGGCGACTGGCTCGTGGGTTACGGGATGGCAACGGCGGTGTATCCAGCCCATCGCTTTCAAGCCAAAGCCCTAGTGGAACTCAGGGGCGACGGCACCGTCAAAGTTTCGAGCGCTACCCAAGACATCGGCACGGGCACCTACACCATCATGGCGCAGCTCACGGCTGATGGCGTGGGAGTGCCGGTGGAAAAAGTAATCGTAGAACTGGGCGACAGCCGGCTTCCGCAAGCGTCGGTGTCTGGCGGCTCCACCACGGCGGCCAGCGTGGGCACCGCAATCGACGCCGCTTGCCGGACGCTACGCCGGGAGCTGCATGCGTTGGCCAGGATTCAGCCCGATTCCCCGCTGGCTGGCACGAAACTCGAACAAGTGGGCTTTGCAGACGGTTCGGCGTTCCTTTTGGCGGAACCTTCCCGAAAAGACACTCTCACCGAAATCCTCCGCCGCAGCGGACAGCGGGCGCTCATGGCCGAAGGGTCGAACGAAATGGAGAATAAACCAGGACTTTCTAAATATGCCTTTGGAGCGCAGTTCACCGAGCTGCACGTGAACGGCTACACCGGGGAAGTTCGGCTCCAGCGAATGCTCGGCGCCTTTGCCTGTGGGAAGATTCTCAACGAGAAGACTGCCCGGAGCCAGTTCATGGGCGGCATGATTTTCGGAATCGGGCAGGCCTTAATGGAGAGCGGTGTACCTGATACGAGAAACGGGCGCCTAGCCGTGAAAGATTTGGCCGATTATCACGTGCCCACCAATGCCGACGTGCCCCCGATAGAAGTGGTGATGGTGGAAGAGAAAGACTCCGCCGTTAATCCGATCGGCGCAAAAGGCATCGGCGAGATCGGGATCGTGGGAGTGGCGGCCTCCATCGCAAACGCGGTTTTCAATGCCACGGGAATCCGGCTGCGCGATTTGCCGCTTACTCCCGACAAACTCGTTCGCCGCCAGGAGCTGGCCTCGCTTTCACGCACGCAGGAGAACGCCCTCTAACAAATTTGGCGCAGCCTTAACGGCTGGCGCTTGAATTGCAAAAACGACACTCATAACGCCCGGATTGCGGGCCGGAAACCAAAAGGAGAGATCTATGCATCCCAAGCAATTCGCCCTCATCGGAGGCGTCATCATGTTGGTATTCGGAGCCGTGGCTTTTATCCCCGCGTTGTCTACTTCCCCGGCCGATGCCGGCCTGCCACTGTTGAATCTGGAAACCAGCTACGGTTTGTTCCTCGATATTTTCCCGATGAACGTGCTGAACAAATTAGCTCTCGTAGTTTTCGGCCTAGCTGGCATCTCAAGCGCTAACCGGCTCACTACGAACCTTCCCGCTTCGATCAACTTCTCGCGCTGGGTATTCGCGGTGATGGGAATCGCCGCGGTTCTAGGACTCTTCACGCAAACCGATACTCTAGCCGGGTATTGGCCGCTCTACGGCGCGGAGGTAGCGATGCACGCGGTGTTCGCCGCCTTGGGAGCCTATTTCGGGTTTGTGCTGCCGGCCAGAGCTGCGAAGGAAATCACCAGCCGGTTTCCAGACAAAGAACGCCGCGCGAGTTAGCCCCGTTACTCTTCCAGTTCGATATCGAGCCCGTACAGAAGCAGCGTGGCCTCCGGTAGGGAGAAACGCGCCTTCTTGAGCTTGTTGTCGTCGGGCCGGATAGTGTAGTTGAGCGCCCGCCGGAAATCCGCCTTGGTAAGGTTCGTGCGCGAGAAACGGGCACCCGTGAAGTCGGTTCCCTGGCAGTTCGCTTCGGAGAGGTTGGCGTCGGCAAAGTCGGCTTCCCGGGCCCGGCAATTCCGGAATACCGATTTACGCAGATCGAGCCCCACGAACGCGGAGAGATCGAGAACACAGTCTTCAAAATTAAGGTGGGCAACCGAGGAGCTCATCGCCCAGTTCACTCCCATCAGCTTGCAGTTGCGGAACGAAACGTCGCGCAAGCTGGCCCCCTGAAGCTGCAGATTACTCAAATCGCAGTTCTCAAATGCGCCCCCGACGAAGCGAGACCGGGCGAACGAAGCCCCGCCAAAATTGCAGCGGCGGAACGTGCAGGCTTCGAAATGTTTGTCTTTGAGCACAAGCCCCCGTTGCTCCAAGGCTTCGAAAACCTGCTCAGAAAAATCTTCTTCGGTAAAGCTCATGAACGTACTTCTATCCCACCCATGCCCTCGGGAAAAGCGACTTATATTTTAATTATTACAAACACTTAGAGCACCAGGCAATCCTCAAAATGACGCCCTGCGGAATCCATAGCCTTTCCATGATTCTGCCTTACTGTGCGTGTGTTCCAAACAGAAGAAAGCCGGGGGGCATAAATTGCGTTTGTTTATTTATTCATTGCTGTTGCTGGGTTTGCTCGCGGGCGCGGGGATCGTATATTTCCGCCACGAAACGCAGGCCGCGGAGCAAACAATTAATATGGACACACCGGCCACGCAGGGCGCGGTATCCACGCCCGCGCGCCGGGCGCTGCCCACTCCGGCCTACGACTCTAATCGCGCCAAGCAGATCGATCGCATCCTGGCGCGCGAAATGAACGGAATGCGCAGCCTCACCGATCGCCCCGAAGAAGCCAACGCCCGCACGCTCGCCGCGGCTCAAGACCTGAATCAAGACGATTGCCTCCTTCTCGAGCGAAGCGCTTCCGATTCCGCCACGCATCCTGATAAACGCTTTGCTGCCGCTTATCTGCTTTCAAAAGCCAAGCCTGCCGTTGCGGTGGACTCTCTAATCCGGATCGCCACTACCCCGATCGCCGACGACACCCGTGAACACATGCGCTTCGAACGCATTCTTCGCTCGCTCGCGGTCGAAGGCCTTAGCACCGCCCAAGGATCGCAAGAAGCGGAAGGCGCGCTCGTGCTCCTTGCTCAGGGCCACTCCGCGCTTCGCCTTCGCGCCCGCCAGGCGCTCGACGCATTTCTCGGCAACAAACCGTCTGTCAAGCAGCAGGACGAAGCCATGCTTACCAAACTCGTAGACCGCGGAGACTCCAAGTAATGAAATTCCTCTTCCTCGCCTTCATCGCGTTGTCGGCGCACGCCGCAACACCCGTGAGCTCGAGCTCCGAAATTGCCCCCTACGGCGACACCGCCGATCTCGGCTGCTTCGACGCCGCTTACGCCAAACAACTCGGCGTGAAGTACGGCGTTGACTGGAGCAGCTTCGAAGACGGAATGCAGCTTTGCGATAATTCCAAACAGGGCAAGATGATGCTCAACATCCTGGTGATGATCGATAAGGGAAAGATCGGCCCCACCAAGAAGCACGGCTTCGACCATCAATTTTTCACCGGCGACTACATCAAGTATTTCCGCGACCGCATCAAAACCATCCAGGTAGATACCGAATGCGGCGTTGACTGGGCCGTTGCCTGCGTTGTGAACCAGGAACCCACGATGCACGTGGAAGCGCCCCTGTTCGACAACGAAACCCTCGCTTTTCAGCTCACCACGCTGATTCACGAAGCCCGGCACGTAGACGGCTACCTCCACGTAGCCTGCGAAACCGGTCCTTACGCCGGCGTAGATGGCACCTGCGATTCGTCTTACAACGAGGCGGGTTCTTACGCGGTGGAAGTGGAATACGAAACCCGCATCGCGCTGAACGGCGTGAACTTCAATCCCATGTTCAAAACGTTCGCCCGTCTGGAAGCGGCCGACGAAGTGGAGTCGAGCTTCGTAGACAAACCCAGCGCCGGCTCGCCCCTTCTCGTTCTCGTAGACAAAGCCGACTCCCATCTCGCCGAGCTCAGCGCCGACGGCAAGAAGCTCGTGGAACACGCGCAAACTGTAGTTCCTCCGGGGTCTAACATCGTTGACCGCGCCAAAGGTGCCAACGTGATCCTGGCCGATCGCGCCGCCGCCCCCCTCTACCTCGACTATTATTCCTTCACGCTCTTTCCCCAGGCGCCGATGTACGGCGTGATCGGAAGCACGATGCGCGACTTCACCGCCAAGTGGACTCCCGCCAAGCGCGCCGACTTTGTCGACATGCTCAACGACATTTCCGGGCGCGGCTACCAGATCCGGGCCTTCAAGTCGGGCTTGGAAGCCAGCAAAGGAGCCGATCAGGCCCCTTCCGTTCGGCTGCCCGAAGCCACCGAACCCAAAAGCCTCGACAACGTGCTTCCGTGCCTCTTGAATGGAAAAATGCAGACCGGCTATTTCCTGCGGATGGCCTCGAACCACATCTACAAGGTACAAATCAGCGGCACCGACGATCCGATGACCCTCGCGAAGCAAAGTTGTGTTTACCCCGCCGACATCGATCGCGTGGTTAAGTACAAGACGCAGCTCGTAGCCCTCACGATCGACGGCCAGCTCCAAGTAATCGGTGCCGACGGCAAACGCACTCCCTTCCTCGCGGCCGATTATGCGGCCCGCCGCTTTAGCGCGGTGGTGGGAGCCAAGCGCTACGACGAGTTGATGCAGTAAGAAATGATTCCGGTTATAAAAGCCGGGATGCCCCTCGATTTTAAAAAGATCCTAAGCTCCCGTTTTCTGTTCACCCTCGGCACGCAAATGCAAGCCGTGATCGTGGGCTGGCAGATGTACAGGCTCACGCACGATCCACTGCATCTGGGATTGATCGGCCTTGCCGAAGCCATACCCGCGATTGGGATCGCTCTCTACGCGGGCTACATCGTGGATCGTTCGCGCCCCTTGAGAGTTTTCGCTTTTGTCCTCCTAGGGAGCTTGCTCTCCGCACTCGTCGTGTTTCTCAGCCAAACGGAGCACTTCATTGCGAGCGATCACCAGCGGGTGATTGCGCTTTACCTGGCTTCATTCCTTACCGGCGCCGCGCGCGCGTTCTCCCAGCCCGCCCTTTTCGCGATCGTGCCGAGGATCGTGCCCCGCGAGGAACTGGGAGCGGCTTCGGCGTGGTCGATGAGCTCGATGCAGGTGGCGCGCGTGTCGGGCCCCGCCATCGGGGGGCTCGTGTTCGGTTGGCTCGGAGTGGGCGTGGCCTCGGCGCTAGTATGTATCTCCCTGTTGCTCGCGTTCGTCTCCGCGGTCACGGTGGAAAAAGAAATTCTCCCGCCCCAACATCCGCCGGGCCGCTCGATTCGCACCGAGCTGATGTCGGGGGCGAAGTTCGTCTTCACGCATCCCGTGCTCCTACCCGCGCTCTCGCTCGACATGATCTCCGTATTTTTCGGGGGCGTAACGGCCCTGCTGCCGATTTACGCGTCAGACATTTTGCAAATCGACGCCCGCGGACTCGGCCTGCTCCGGGCCGCGCCCGCCATTGGCGCTGCGATTACCGGAATCTGGCTCACCCGTGCCGACATTCGCGCCCGGGCAGGAGGCTGGTTGTTCACGGCGGTAACGGGATTCGGAGTCTCGATCCTGATTTTCGGCCTTAGCCACAGCCTTTGGCTCTCGCTCGTCGCGCTCGCCCTGAGCGGCGCGTTCGATAGCGTGAGCATGGTGGTTCGGTCTACGGCCGTGCAGCTGGCCTCACCCGATAAAATGCGGGGACGCATCTCCGCCGTAAACTCAATTTTCATCGGCTCCTCGAATGAGCTCGGGGAATTTGAATCGGGGCTCGCGGCCCGCTTCGTCGGCGTGGAGCAAGCGGTGCTTTTGGGGGCCGGAATTTGCCTGGCCACGGTGGCCGGCACTTTCTTTTTTTCGCCCACGTTACGCCAGCTCGACCTTGTCGAGCTGGGAAAGGCCCGGGAGCATAGCGCGGATTAGGTGGTCAAATCGCCCCATCCGGCCATATCCTTGAATTACCCGATTCGGCCCTAGATTTCCTGCGCAAACCCCTTAGATTAGGCCCTTCATGCCGGCCCCATTGATCGACCCCAAAAGCCTTCAGCTGCACCGCAATCTCCTCGCGATGGCGGGCGGTACCTATTTGGTTTGGTGGTTCGCGGTCGAGTTGTTCTTGCCTAACGCTTTCAATCCGCTCGGTAGCCGGCTCTTGGTGGTGGGCGCCTTTTTCGTCACCTACGTTGCGAGCTTCTTTAGCGAGAAAGTGCGCCGCGCTCTTCCCACGCTTTATACCATTTGCCTTTGGCTGCTCACGGCGCATTTTTTCTTTCTCTTTTGGGGCAACGGTGGCGACAACAACTGGGTAACCGGCGCATTCATCACGGTTCTCGCGGTTACCTATTCCCTGTTCACTCCCCGCGCTCTTCTCGCCTATTCCGTGTTCATCGCGGTTACATCTGCGGGCTTGGTGATGGCCCAGCCGGGCCTCTCGCATTCCCTTTTTATTCCCGGGATCGTAACCATTCTTCTCCAAGCCAATATCGGGCTTTTTACCCGGCTGCGCATTGCGCGAAGGCTGATTGAAAGCAACGAAAGCGTACAGCGCCTTTCTCACACTGCCGATCTGCAGCGGATAAAAGCGGAAGCGATGCAAGATAACGTGCGCGCACGCGACGAATTCATTTCACTCGCCTCGCACGAGCTAAAAACTCCGCTCACCTCGCTCAAGCTGTGGACCCAAATGCTGGAACGCAGCCTTCGCTCCTCCGATACGTCTACTTATGAATCTCTCCGTAATACGGCCACACTTGTGGGCAAGCAAATCACCCGGCTCTCCGCCCTCGTGGAGACGATGCTCGATGTTTCGCAAATCTCCTCTAGCGAACTGAAGATCCATCGTGAGCGGGTAGACTTCGCGGAGCTCGTGCGCGAAATTTCGGCAACTCTCAAGCTTCAAAGCGACGCCCTCGGCACCCCCCTGCAGGTGCGTGCGGAGGGCGCGATCACCGTGCTAGGCGATGCCTCGCGTCTTACGCAGCTCCTGGAAAATTTGCTTTCCAACGCGATGAAGTACGGAAACCGCAAACCCGTTACGATATCGCTCATACGGGCCGGCGGGTTCGCCGAACTGCACGTAGAAGATCAGGGAATGGGAATAGAAGACAGCGATAAAGAGAGAATCTTCGAGCGATTCGAACGAGTGAGAGCTGCGGGAAATATTTCCGGGTTAGGACTCGGCCTCTACCTCGCAAAGCAAATCGTGGCCGCCCATCATGGATCCATTCGGGTAGAAAGCAAATTGGGACACGGATCCACCTTCACGGTTAGCATTCCCGCCGTTGATTAATCGGTTCATAAATAATTCTAGTTTTAGTTCAATTTATTTCCCGTGATTATTCGCGCCGGTTCAATTTTTTCGCTACGGGATTTCGCGACGGCGCATCTCCCAAATCAAAAATAGGCACGCGGCACATTGGCATCGCGATTGCGATGGGCGGCCTGTGCATTTCGCACAACCAACATTGGAGATACTATGATGAAGAACCTCACCGTTTGCACTCTCGCCGCCCTCGTTTCAATCGCAACTACCGGAGTGAACGCCGAAGCGGCCACGCGTGCCCACTCGGCACGCCCGGCCCGCTCGGCGCTGAATTCCGACCGCAAACAAGTGGGAGCTGCTCGCGTTAAGCTAATGAACGATTCCCGCCGTTTCGGCCCAAGCTCCCCGCAAGTGCAAGCCGATAAGCGCGAGCTCATCTCTGCCCTCGAGAAGCTCAAAGCGGATTCGGCCCGCACTCCCGCCACGCAGGCGCGCCAGCCGCGACGCCCGGCCCATCACGCGGTTCGGGCCCGCGCTCGTCACACCAGCGCCACTTAAGTCAGAGAAGATCCCCGCGCGCACGGATGCTCGTGCGGGGATTTCTTCTTTAATCGTGTACGGAAACCCAACTATTCTTCACGCCCGTTTGGCGGAGAAGGCCGTTGAGGTATTTAGCATGCTCAGGGTGAATGCGAATACAGCCGTGCGAAGCGGGCCGGCCGAGATTTCTCCAGTTCCCTTCCGGAGTGCCGTGAAGGGCCACGCCGCCGCTGATGAACATCGCGTAAGGCATGTTACCGAGCCCCATGTAATCGCCGCCGGGAAAGGTGGTGGAATCGTAGTGCTGGTAGATCCGTCCATCGAAGCGCTTGTTGAAGTCGGGAGTGGCGAAACCAGGGCGCCCGGTCGAAGTAAGCCACTGGTCGGCCAGCCGCCCGTCAAGGTAGAGGCGTAGCGTCTGGGTGGATTTGTCTACGTCGACGAAAATAGCGCAGTTCGTCTGATAGCAACCTTCCGAGGGGGAGACCTCGTCACCGTGCCCCGTCGGGTAGGCCGAAAGTCCCGTGGCCGCCTCATACGCGGCGTCGAAGGCATTCAGCGTTTCCGCCGCACCGGGCGCGAACGGATTGAATTCCTCCTCTTCCGCGAATGCGGCGTGAGCGGTGAAAATGGAAAGTGCGCCAACTAACAGCAGGGATTTGAAAAACATGGAATGCCTCCGGAGTGTTGATAGCCCGGAGCGGGAGTAGCAAGGGGAGGGCCACGGGAAGAACGGCGCGGCAAGCGCGCTATGGGGTATCGCCCGGATAAGCGTAGCGGGAACCAAGGAACTCTTCGATAAATCGGCGCTTGGGCTGCAGGAGCGGATCGGACCGGAGCCGCTCCACCGCGTCGTACACCAATCCCGAAGCGGTGGTTATCCGGTAGGTGGCATTTCGTTCGGTCATGATCGTGTAGTAAGCGAGCGTATCGGCGAAGTCTTCGGTTGCGTAGCGAGTGGTATAGGCGGAGAGAAAATTGGTCTTTGCCAGGCTCTCATAGAGCTCATCCTGCCGTGAGGCGTCGATGTATTTTCCGTTACAAAAATAAAAACAAAGCTGGGCGCGGAGGGGAAAATTGGATTCGTCGAGCGGGTCGGACATATTTTTCCAGCTGAACTTCGTCCAGGCGCCCGACTCATTAAGCCCGTTCGTGAAATCGAAAACATGGCCGAACTCATGGGTTACGAGAAAATAGAGCATATCGGTTTGCCCGCCACCGGCGAGCGACGTTTGCACTGTCGGAAGACCCGGCGCCACGGTTACCCTCGAAGGATCAGTGCCGAAATGAATTTGCTCTTTCCAGGAGGCCCAGCTGTCGAGCGTGGCGGGATTGTCGAGCAAGGATTTTCTTACCCCGATCAAGCCGCCGAGCACGTGCTTTTCATTTCCGGCTTCGGTATAGAGGCCTGCGTACGCACTGCCCACGAATTCCTTTTCCACATAAATACGTTTTATGTGGCAAAACATCTTCTGTAGGTGAGCCGGAAAATGGTCGTACAGCCGCTCAAAGTTTTGTGCGTAGCCGGCACTTCCCGGTAAACACGGGCGAGGCGTGCCGAACTCATTTCCTTCGGGGGGATCCACGAGGCAAACGGCGGCGGCAATTTGAGCTCGGCAGTCGCCGGAGCCAGCAACGGCGGTCACGGAAACGGGCGCGGGGATGATCAGAAAGTCGGGTGATACCCAGCGGGCTTGTGCATGGAACGGCGCCAGGAGAATTAATGCAAAAACGTTGAACATCATTCCAGCGAGGCTACCGCCACAAGGTGGTCATTTACAACCCTTCGCAGCTTCACATGTTCCCGTTACCTGTCTCTCAGAGGAGTCGACAATTTAGGCTTCCTGTATCCTCCGGGCGCCCTCGTGATATAATGAGATGTGGGGAAAACAAGGGGAAAGCAGGGGGGATTCACCCTGATTGAAATGGTCATGGCCATCGGCGCCATGGCTATTGTGATCTTAGGCCTATACGGCCTGCCCGGTTTATTTTCCAATCAGCAAAATCAGATGTCGGCGGTGGTAACCAAAGACCGCATCTTCAAAACGTTCGCCCAGTCTTTTCTCGAAGTGTCTTCGAAGGCCGATGTCGCTTTGCGCTTCGAATATCTTCCCGTTAACACCAGCTGCTCCGCCGGCAATGGTTGCGTGCAGACGCTCTCCGCCTCCAAAGACCTTGTAGCGTCGCCGATTCCCGGCGTTTCCTCGATACAGTTTTTTAACGACGAATCGGGAACGCTCACCAATCGAGGCGTTATCGATGATTCCGGCGCCGGATTCCAAGTGGCGAACCGCACCCGTCTCAACCTTCCCCCGAATCTAATTACCCAGGAAAATTTCGTAACCTGGCCGCTCACTAGCTCCACTTCCCCGCCGTTCGTGATCATGCGCCGGAACAATACGGTGAGTGACTACTTCTTCGCGGCTCCCGCGTTCGCGGCGGATTCCAGCTCTGATTGGCTGATCGTGCAAGGCACCCGCGCCGGCGTTCCCGTAGACCAAATAAAAAATCGCCCCATGGTGGCCTACGACACCAACGACTTCACCAAATACATGGTTCGCAGAGTAGCCACGGCGCTCGACTGCTCGGTGCCCGCCTCTAAGGCCGCTTGCGTGGCGGCGGCAACTTCGCTGGTTCCCTCTTTTGTGCCGAATGCCAATTTCACCACCTCCAACTACTACGCGCTCGAGCTGGCAGAATATTCCGCGGGTGATCTGGCCGGTTTTCTCTCCCCGATTTCGCCGGCCCCTTCCACCTGGCCCAACCAGAATCCCGCGATTTATCTATTCCCCACGCACCAGAGCTCCCTCAGCTGGGCCGGCCCGAACAACCCAAGCCCGAATGATTTCACTGCGCCGGTAACTGTTTCGAAACTCACCCACTCCGAGCACGTGCTTCCGCCGGCCCAGCAGGGCTCGATCGCGCTCATGCCGGTAGACCTCGTGCGCTACTACCTCCAAGACATTCTTGATAGCGGCCAACACCCCACCGGAAAAATGCAGATGCACATGCAGGTTCTGGGAACGAACGACAACATCGCGATTCTCGATCAGCTAGCTGCCGGGAGCAGCATCGTTTTCACGCGAAGATTAGGGACGACTGAAATTGGGGTTTTCCAAATGCAATGATCGGATTCATAGGGGGAAATATGAAGAACATTACGATCTTTAGTATCCTGGCTTTGAGCGCCGCAACTGCATACGCGAAATCGCCGGTGCTGGAATCTTCAGTGCGATCTACGGTACACGATGCACTTCCGGGCACACCGCCCCGGCAAGCTCAGACCATTAACTATCCCGTGCCCGGCACCGCGATTCTGAACGCCGCCCAATACTGCGGCGACGGCGACGTATCTAACTTTGCGGCAAGCCACCCGAACTGGGATCACCAGGAAGGCGGCAACGTAAACTTCGTGGTGTCGTACTGGTTCCAGGGCAGCGGCGACGCCGATTATCCAGTAGCCGGCCTCCCCGGATACTATTCCGCCGGCTCCGGCACGATGGCCGTAGGCGGCCCGAGCGTAACGAAGATGACTCCATCGGTAACTTCGGCTTCGCCCGGCCCCGTTTCGATTCTCGGTAACCTGAATTCTACGGTAGGACGAATCACAAATTTAGCTGCCAAGGCGTACCAGATGCCTTCCGCCTCCCCTGCGCAAGAGCAGTTCAATCTCTTTGCGGGCGTTATGATGTGCAAGACCGTGATCAATCCCGCTCCAGTGGCGCATGATCCGAATAAAGTTTCTATGACCATGGCGGATCTCAAGATCTCCCTCTTGAGCAAAGCAACCTCGGCGCTCTCTTCGGCCAAAGATTGGAACGCTCTCTCCAATCAGCTGAACGTGAAGTTCACCAACGCGCAAGATTCCATCAATGCGCAGATTGGAAGCTCGGGAAGCGCCTCTCTCGGGAGCGATACCTTCTCCTCGCTGGCGCAGGCGATCTATTCGTTCCCGAATCCCACCATTGACCCTAAATCCACGGATCCGCTGGGAGACTTCACCAAGGCCATCAATAAAGCGCCCTTCAAGTCGCAGCTGAATTCGCTCGCCGCGGACCTGGCCGGCAAAGCCACGTGCGTGGAAGTAAACGGCGTGGATCCTACCAAGAAGTTTTCTTGGGAGCCTTTCCCGATGCAGCTCACTTGCGGGGCTCTCAATGCGAACGCAGGCTTGCAAGCGGCCGCGAACGCGTTTTTCAGTCCCACCGCAGTTCCGGCTTCGGACTCCCTGTTCACCCAATCAAAGCAGGCGATCCTGGTGCCCATCATCGCTGGCGCGGTGATGCAAAATGCGCAGCTAGACTACAACTCGCAGGCAGACGCTTTGCCGAAGCAAACCTGCATCCAAGGCTCGCCGTATATTGAGAAGGTAATGGGAAGCGCGGTGTTTCCTGCCAAGCCCGCAGCGGCCCAGATCATCATGACTCATCCGGAACCTTATTTTGCCATTGGTGGCTACACGGCCTACTACGGAAGCGACCACTATACGGTGTTCAATATGACATCTCCGGTTGCCGACGATAGCTTCGCCGCGCAGATCATCCGGGGCGCCAGCTCCACCACAGCCCCCGCCGTGAACCTGCCAGCTTCCATCGTGATGACCTTCAATGTCCGCGGCGTAGGCTGCGGAACTAACGTTTACTGTTGGAACGACCGCCGTTGATTTTATCATTGCTCCGTAAAAGAAGAACCGGTGAAACGGGCTCGATTGCCCTAGCCGCCGCCGCGATAGTGCTCGCGATGCTCGCGAGCGGGCTCTTCATGATGTCGCTAAACTCGGTCAATTCGAGTTCGCTGGCATCGGCGAAACAAAAATTTCGCGGCGATCTTCTTGCGGGCAAAGTTTTGTCTAACGTAAAAGCGGCGCTCACCAATTACCCGGCCGCCGCCAACTGCCTTCCGCCTCAGCTCAGCCAGGCGGCACTTGAACCTTTCCGTAAATATTCGGCAGCCGCCGCTCCGCTGGTGTATTCCGGCGCGGCCCCGTTTGCCAAATTCAAATGCCTCTACGACGACGACGACATTAAATCGCTGGGCTCCCTCAAGGTTACGATCACCGAACTTGCCTTCGATCCAGACAGCCTCTTCCGGAACGTGAACGTGGCGGTTGACGTTACTCTTATTCAGGCCCGGAACACCATTTACCAAACGGTGCGCCTGAGCCGCGACTTCCGTCTTAAAGTCGTATCGCTCTCCAATTTCGGCATCTTGTTCAGCCATAACCCGACGGGCACATTCGTGACCGCGCCCGGTAACGTACATGTAAATATATTTACTTCCGTTCTCTTCGCCGATTCCAATCCCCCCACGTGGGACCAACTCCAGCCCCCAACACCGGCTAACCTCACTTATAACCACTACGTCTATTCGCGGTTTAACCAGATTCTGTCGTCTCCCGACATTAACGTTTCCAACTTCCGCACCAGCTACGTAATGGGAATTCAGACCGGCGTGCTGCAAGCCCCGTTTATCTCCGGATTCCTGCCTGATACCGGCACTCCCGCCTGGAACTACCGCTTCGACAACAAACCCCTCTACGGCGACGTGAGTTTTCCGATTCCCGAATACACCGATTCCTCGGGCGCCACGGGAGCGCACCCCACGGCCGCCGTATGCGACAGCAGCACGAACGTATTCGACAGCAGCAGCGCCAATACGGTGGAGGTGCCCGATGCACAGTCAGGCCCGTTCGTGCTGGCTGATACCTGCGCCGCCGGCTCCCGCCCACAGGTGCTGCTCTTCAATCGCGCGAGCAAAAACTTCACGGTAGACATGACTTCGCACGATTCCAATTTCTGCGGGCTCATCGTGGCCGATACGCTCACCGTGAACATCGACAACCGCAATTCTCCCGGCGTCACCTACGGCTTGATCGGCCACTTCTTCGTGAACCAGCTGATCGTGAACACCACCGATCCCACCATCCCCGTAGAAGTTCGTGCCTATAATCCCGAGGAACCAACCCCCCTCGACGGCATCGCACCGCTGCCCGCCGGCCAAAGCCTCGGCAATCTCGCCTCCACTTTCAAGACCCTCGCATCGAGCACGGCATGGAACTACTATGTTCCGATCGCTCCGCCCACGGCGCCGTTCAAGCTCCAGACTTCTTCCGACTACCTCATGAACTGCCCCGCCGTGAACGCCTATACCTACCAGCAAACCTACCTTCCGATGCAAAATCGGCCCGGCTACGGCGCGTACCAGGCCGATACCGCGGGCGCTCTTTATACGATGGAGAGCTTGTGAAGAGCCCCAGCATGAAGCAGCGCGGATTTTCCTTTCTCGAAGTGCTCGTGGCCATCGCGGTTATCGGCGCGGGCGCCTACGTTATGATGGAAACCCTCACGAATACCGGGAACGAAAACGAAAACGTAACTGACCGGATTCTCGCCAACCAGATTCTGCAACAAAACTTATCTTCGTTGCGTTCTAGCTCGGGGATGTTTCCTTACGTGGTGTCGCCGGCGGGCAAACCGGGAGTTTATATTACCTGCTCAGACCGAAAGGGCGAAGCCACGAAAAACGCCGCCGGCCAGGCCGTACAGACGATCTCACTAACCTCCGCGGCGGGCACGCCGAGCGGGGTGTGCACCGGCTCCGAAGTGGAAGCGCAGTACAGCCCTTCCGCCACCGATGCCAGCCTCCTCACCGTATACATCCTGTTCTACGCGCGCGGCGGCAGCGGAAAGCTGATTTCCACTCATCTGCAGACCATTCATCTAGATCGCAATATCTAATTCATCTCCGCGCGTATCCCAGGATCGCGGAAACGCCAGATGTAGGCGTCGATGAAGTAGTGATGGAAGTTCATCGCAATTTCGAGCACGCCGAGAAATCCCAGCACACCCACCCCGGCTACGGGATGAGCGCGAAAAAGGAAATACATCGCGCAGGTGAGCGCCGCTCCCGCGGCCAGCCACCGCAGGCGCACCGGCAGGCTTTGGCTTAGCACCCGGCGCCCCACAATCGGTAGGTACTGCAAAGCGTGAAACGCAGGGAGAAGAAAGAGAAGCTGGTAGTTCCAGAGGGAGAGGTCAACCCAGAGGTAAAAGGAGAGTGCGGTGCAAAGCGGCACCCAGCGGCGATATCGGAAACAGATCCACCCGCAGTAGCCCAATCCCAGCGCGCAAGCGATTCGGCCCGTCCACAAGACCGGGGCAGCGGGCAGATTCAGCGTGGGAATGTAGATTCCAAACGCGAGCATCGTGCCCCCCGAAGTTTGCGTGGAGAGAAATCCGAAAAGGGCGGCCGCCAGAAAGTAGAGCAATACGCCCTGCCGCTCGAAACTGTTCGGATCCTCCATGCGCGGCTCGCCCCGGAAAGAAAGTACGAAAAAGCCGTAGCTCTGCTTGGCGTAGTGCCAAAAGAGAAACACGAAAAAGAAGATGAGCCAGCGCGCGAATCCTACGGGCCAAAGCGCCATGCATCCCCCCAGCAAAATCAAAAGTGCCAAGGGAAGGTGCCAAGCTACGCGGGAAAACTTCCGCCTCATGCCGGGCTGCGAATAGAACAGCACGAGCGACGCGGAAAAATGAAAAAAGGAGAGGACGGAGGCCAGCGCGAGCGCTACCGGGCCGGGGAATAGCGCCAGAAGCGGCGGCCAGAGAAGCGAAGTAAAATGCGTGAGCGCCAGAATGAAGGCCATTCAGGCATTATACATGAAAGGCCCAGGATGGGCCGCGCTAGGCAGGATGCCGTGCTCCCCATTTATGGGGCTTCGAGGGCAGGAGCCCGAGAAGGCGGCCCTCCAGTGGAGGGCGCCGGAGCGGGATGCGTAGGCGAGCGGATACAGGACGTACGAGGGGGCACTAAAACGCGCGCGTGAAGTGCGGAAAGCTCCCGTTCGCTTCCGGAAGCTGATCGAGCTTTCCGAAATCGCACACCATCGCCATGGCTTCCCAAATTTTTGCCACCGCCGGATGATCGTGGGCCTTTTCCGCGGCTTCCGCCGAAATCCACTCGAATACCTCGAGCTGCGCGCCGCCCTTGGAGCGGCTGATGAAAGATTCGCGCTCGGTGGTGAGGCCGTACTCTTTCAGGGTGCTGAAATGTTTCTTTACCAGAGCTTCGAGCTCCTTCGTTTTCCCCTCTTTGGGCTGATAGATCGCGATTACCATTTCGGGCTTGTTCATACTTTTTTCTCCATTTCAAACCAGTTAAGCCAGCCGCCCACGACTTGGTGAAGCTTCTGGCGATTCAGAAAGTAGTGCCGCTCCCGCCCCACCTTCTCCACTTGGATCAGGCCGGAGCGTTCGAGAATCTGCAGGTGCTTGGTCATCGTGGGCCAGCTGCAACTGAATCGTTCCACGATTTGCCCGGCAGTCATCTGGCCCCCTCTTCCGAGGAGAACCACGAGCACTCGCCGGCGCGCCTCGTGGGCCAGCGCCGAAAATACGGCGTCGAATTCTTCCAGTTCCTTTTCCGCACGGCTTTTCGGCACGGGGCAATATTTAGCCAATTGGCTAAATGAAGTCAAGGAGAGAAATTTGAAGCTAAAGATGGCTGAATTCATAGCGCAAAAAAGCCCTCGGCGAAGGGCTGGAGGCTCATTCGGTCCGCGTGGAGAACAAATGCGATGCGAAATAACGATAAACAGGAAAACCGGTAGCCGGCCAGGCTGGCTTTACCGTTTACAGTTTTTCGTTACCAGTTTACCGTTTTGGTCATGAAAAACTTTTTCCCTGTCCTGCTGTTGATGCCTAACCTGGCCTTTGCTCTCAGCAAAGACGCCCCCGCCCCCACTTTCAGCCGCGAAGTGGTGCGGATTTTCCAACACGACTGCCAAGGCTGCCACCGCGCTGGCGGGCTGGCCCCCTTCTCGCTCACCGACTACACGGAAGCGCAGAAGCACGCCTCCGACATCGACGACTCGGTAACGAATCGCTCGATGCCGCCCTGGAAGCCGCTCGGCGGCTGCGGAGATTTCGTCGATGACCGCAGCCTCAGCCAAGCCGATATGGACGTGATCCACCAGTGGGCCGCGGCCGGTGCGCCGGAAGGGAATCGTTCCGACATGCCCCCGCCCCTCAAGTTCCCCGATCAGTGGACCCTCGGGCAACCCGACGTAGCCCTCTCTTCTCCCGTGGCCTACCAAGTGGGCGCCACCGACGAAGACGAATACCGCTGCTTCATCCTTCCTTACGAAGCCGCCAAAGACGACTATATCGTGGGCCTCGAAGTGCGCCCCGACAATCCGTCGGTCGTGCACCACGCGATCATCTACCTTGATCCTAAAAATGAAGCGGCGGCGCTGGTTAAACCCGGCGATCCGCAGCCCGGCTACGAATGCTTCGGCGGCCCGGGCTACAAAGACTTCACGTCGGTGGGCGGCTGGGTTCCGGGGAACGATCCCTTCTTCCAGCCCGAAGGTATGGGCTTCGCCGTGCCCAAGGGCTCGAAGGTAGTGATGCAGATTCACTTTCACCGCGACGGAAAAACGCATAGCGACCGCACACTGCTCGGCCTACACTTCGCCAAAAGCCCCATCACGCATCCTCTTTATATCGGCGGCGTGGCCAATAAAACGGATCTTCACATCCCCGCCGGCGATTCCAACTTCACGATCTCGGCGGAGAAAACTCTCCCGATCGATATGCAGATCGTGGCCGTAACCCCCCACATGCACTTGATCGGAAAGAAGATCGGCTTGGAAGCCATCCTCCCCGACAACTCGAAGCAATGCCTAATACAGATCAACGACTGGGACTTCCACTGGCAGGGAACTTACCGCTACAAGAAGTTCATCGATCTGCCCAAGGGCACAAAGCTGCGGCTCACCGGAACGTACAACAACTCGGAAAGCAACCCGGATCAGTTCTACCATCCGCCGCAAGACATCAATTGGGGCGAACGCACCACCGACGAAATGTTTCTCTCGTTCTTTAATTTTATTACTAAATAATTAACCGCAGAAAATCTTCTGCATCGGCAGAATTTTCAAAGGCGACTTAATTCTGATCGGCGCGCCGTCGAAAGTGGTTCCTTCCACCTCGGCGTCGCCGCCCGTCTCGTCTTTCACGTGAACCACTCCGTGGAGGTTCTTAAGCATGGCGCAATTTTTTTCATCCGTGCAATAGGAGCCGGAGAGGTCGTTTTCGCCCGTGTAGTTATAGTCCCCCGGCTTGCGCAGCGGCCGTGACGGCCCCCACCAATTCATCGCTAGCCTTGGATAAGCTTTGCTTCCGCCGTTGGAAAACACGATAGACGTCGAAGGCCCATCGCTGGGAGCGCAGCTCTCACTCATCGAAGCCTCTTGGAAGTCTGGAGCCCTGGGAGGATTCACCCCTAATCGGCACTGGCCCCCTCTGCAATAGGCGCTCGTGGCGCCCGGAACGCAGCTCGATTCTTTTTTCCATTCTGAAGCGCAGGCAATCCGGGCTCGGGCCGAAATCCCTGCCCATTCCGGGGGAAGCAGGGATGAAGCTTTCACATTAAGGGCCCGCGGTCGCTCGCATTCGTTAGGATGGAGATTCACGCCCTTGCAGTCGCTGTCGGCGGAGCAGTCGAGCGGCAGTTTATAAAGCACAGCGCGAATCGCTTCTTTTTGCGCGCGGCAGTCGAGCGGATTTACGAGCGAGCGAATCACGGATTCCTGTCTCAACTCTTCCTGCCCGCCGGCGGCGGTGAACTCCCAGCATTCCCCTTCTTTTTTAAGAAACAGGATTGTCGATTTGTGCTCCTCGCTGATCGCCAGGCTGGCCCCGTATTTAAAAGCCTGGTAGCTCGGGCCCGGTTTCCCCTCCGCGGCGGCTTGCGCGTAGAAGTGGTAGCCGGACGGATACACCGGAATAACTTTGTGCTTCAGGGAAGGATCGCCCTTGATCACGTAGTTGATCTGCCACATCCCGGCGGGTTTTCCGCAGGGAGATTCCGGCTTCTTCGGCGACGGCCAGCCCGCCATCGCCACATCACTTCGTTCCACCAGCTGCGTGAGGTCGAGCTCCTGAAATACGGGGCGGCCAGCCCGGGCTTGCGAGCTCAAGAGAAGAAGTGCCAGGGTAAACATTCTTGATTTCACGGGTTTCTCTCCGGCGGAAGTGGATTAGATCGATTAGGTCATGGCCATAACGGCAATGCAAATCCCTACCTGTTGACAGCTAGAGCGGTGGACTGAAAAAATAGGGAGGAGAACTCATTGCGCGCAAGGAAGCGCCCCCATGAAGCGAAGAAATTTCTTACTGAAGGTCGCCACGTTTCTTTTGGCCACGCCGCTGGCGCGGCTTCTTCGTTTCCACTTTCCGGAAGAAGCGCAAGCGGCCGCTCCCGCCAGCACCATCACGAGGTTTGCCTTCGGTTCCTGCGCACGCCAGCACTTGCCCCAGCCCGTTTGGAATATAATCGCCGCGAAAAATCCCCAGACCTTCATTTTCATGGGCGACAACGTATACGCCGACACCGAAGACATGGCCGTGATGCAAGGCTATTACAATCAGCTGGCCGCCATCCCCGAGTTCGCGAGTTTTCGCAAAAAGTTTCCGATCATCGCCACGTGGGACGACCACGACTTGGGAAAAAACGACGGCGGGGGGGAGTATCCCAAGAAAGTAGAAGCCAAAAAGATCATGCTCGATTTCTTCGGCGAGCCGGAGGGTACTCAACGCCGACAACAAGAAGGGGTTTACACGTCCTATTTCATGGGAGAGCACCCCAATCGCCTACAGGTGATCCTGCTTGATCTGAGAACGTGTCGTACCGCGCTTCTGGAGCGGCCGGGCTCAGGAGCTAAGGTGGGATGGCTGGGATACATGCCAAACCCCGATCCCAGCGCCACTATGCTGGGCGCCACCCAATGGGCGTGGCTTGAGAATCAGCTGCGCCAGCCGGCCGATCTGCGCATCTTCGGCAGCAGCATTCAGCTGGTTTCTGAAGACCACAAATGGGAAAAATGGGGGAATTTCCCCGCGGATAAAAAGCGCCTGTTTAAGCTGATTGACCAGCTGGATATCCGGAACATGTTCGTAATCTCGGGCGACATGCATTTCGCCGAATATTCCGTGCAGAAAACCCCGAAGGGCATCGATGTCTACGACCTCACCGCCAGCGCCATGAATTTTCTGGAACCCGTGTCCGTCCCCAACCGGCATCGCGTTTGGTCGCAGGATAATCTGGCGCACTTCGGGATGGTACGGATCGACTGGAAACATCCTGACGTGATCGGCGTTAAGCTCGAGATCATCAGCGACGTGGGAAAATCCGTATTTCAGCGCGTGTTGAGTTTTCCGCGGAAGAAGGCGTAGCTCACGATTTCCTGCCATGGGTCACGGGCGAAAGCCGCGGCGCTCCGCAAAGACGTCCCTTTTTCCCCTTGCCTCCCATCCCGAGCCGATGGACCCTGTCTTCGATCCGAAAACCTTATCCAACGAGGCACCATGAAACTCGCACTCGCTTTTCTTGTCCTATTTTCCTCGCCTGCCTTCGCCGACGGCGACTTTTGCGTGCAAACGATCAACTCGCACGCCACTGCCTGGAGCTCGCGCAACGCGGAACGCCTGGAAAAAATGGCAAACACGCTGAAGGCAAGCGAGCCCTGCGCTGCCTATCACTTCCAGGAAATCTGGATGAGCAGCCAATTCGATACCTTCAGCGCACTGCCGGCCTTTCAGGGATTGAAATTTGTCTACGGCGATCGCCTCCGTAACGACAGCAGCATGATCGGCCTCGCCTCCGCTTACCCGGGCACGCTCTTGAATGCGCGTTCCGAGCTCTACCCCGTGAACGACGGCACCTTCGGCGTGGAGAAGGGTTTCATCCTCAGCGACGTAAAGCTCGCCACCGGCCAAGAGATCTTCTTCTGGAACACGCACACGAACCCCCGCTCCGACACGAACCGGATCTCGCAGGCCATCTTCACCGCCGATCTCTTCCTTACGAAAGAGCCTCGCGCCCTGCAGCTGCCGCTTGTTCTCACGGGCGACCTAAACGACTACCCTGATTCCACGGAATTGCTGGTGCTTCAAAAAGTGCTGCTGCTGAACGATTCGTTCTTCGACGTGCACGGCAGCTACCAAGGCATCTGCACTTTCTGCAGCGACAATCCGGAGAACAACGAGGGTAAGAATGAGATCCTCGACTTCGTGCTTTACCGCTCGTCGCCTACCTTGGCCCTTACCGCCGTGAGCTCCGAAGTAAACCTCAAAAACGGCGTGAGCGACCACTACGGCGTTCGCTCCACCCTCCACTTCGCGGAACGTGCTCCCGCCTTGCGCGCGGCGAACGATCCGATCGTATTGAAACGCATGAGCGACGCAGTAGCCGCCCTCGAGACGGCGCAGAAAGATCTGGTCAAGGAAGGCGGCGAAGAAAGCGTGATCCAGCGGGCGAAAGAGCTCGAGGCGATGATCCGCGATGGCCGCTTGCCCGAACATGCTAAGGATCTTTACCGTCTCCCTTAGTGCCCCGGCCCACGACTGAAGACAGAGGCTCTCTCGGGTTAACGCCTGAGGGAGCCTTCTCCTTTTCGGAATACTACAAAGAAGCCGCGCCCGCGGTTATGGCATAGCCCTTGCGCCATCCCCGGAAAAACGGGAGGACAGTTCCATGAAGGACGTAATACAAGAGCTGAAAAATCTCGAGGGGCAGTATTGGCGGGGCATGATTAGACGCGACCTCGACGCGGTTCTGGGCCTGACCGACTTTCCCTGCCTAGTGGCAAGCTCCAGCGGCGTAATGCTGGTCGACAAAGAAAAATTCACCGAAATGTTTAGTTCCCGCCGCGAAGAAATTTCGAGATTCGAATTTTTGAAAGAGCCCGAGGTGCGTTTGCTCACGCCCGATACCGCCGTAATCGCCTACACGATTGGGTTTACCATCGGCGCAAGGAAGACCGAGGCGGCGGATGCCTCTACCTGGGTGCGGCGTGACGGAAAATGGCGATGCGCTCTTCATGCGGAAGCTACGGCGAAATTTGCGAGCAAGAAACAAGCGGCTTAACCGGGAGAAATTTATGAAAAAGAAACTTGGATACGTGGACGGGTTCATCATTCCCGTGCCCAGAAAAAACATCGCGAAGTACCGGAAAATTGCCAAGCTTGCCGGAAAAGTTTGGATGGATCACGGCGCCCTCGACTACGTGGAGAGCGTGGCCGACGACGTGAAGCCGGGAAAGCTTACCTCCTTCCCCCAAAGCGTGAAGCTGAAGAAGGGCGAAGTGGTTCTTTTCTCGTGGGCAACCTACAAGTCGAGATCCCATCGCGATCGCGTGATGAAGAAAGTGATGTCGGATGAGCGCTTGAGCGCCATGATGAACCCCAAGTCGATGCCCTTTGATGGCATGCGCATGTTCTGGGGTGGTTTCAAGCCGCTAGTGAAGTACTGAGGCTTCGCGAGGTTTAACCAGGCCCTGGCATTCGCCCTTGCGTTGGATTAAGACTGCCGGCATGTCCCCCAGTGCTGTCTATTTCCATCGGAATCGCGGTGAATGGTTTTTTTCCGTTCGATTCCAAATTTTGAATTGGGCGAAGTTTTGGGCGCTGCCTTTGCCGGCATTGCAGCGGCTTAGGCTTGCCGCTTTTGTTTTGAGTCCGAAAATTTTCGGGCCGTTTTCTGGGAAGACTTTTGTGACTCTGAAGCTGGAAGACAATCAAGTTCGCCACCTCACGGAGCTGCGAAAGTGGGGGGTCTGCTTTTATCGAAGCGAGAAAAACTTCGCCCTACACGAGGATGGAACAGGCCTGACGCTGAATGGGTTCGAGTTTTTCTGGCCGCTTTTGCGCCGGGGCGTTTCTTTTCCGCCGCAGAGAGGGGTGGTGAGCGAAAGTACCGTGAGTGGCACCTATCAAATGCCGTTGATGGGAATCCCCTGTCATTGCGAAGTGACCATGAGCCCTGAAGTAGGGCAAATTCTCGTTTCCGAAGACTGGATTAGGGGAAGTTTTGTTTTAGACGCGGAGTCGATGATGCGATTGCGGGAGCGGTTTGCGAACGCTCTTTAGCTTTTTATTCGTCCACCCGAAAAAAATCCAGGTTGATCCCGAAGAGCACTTCCTCCGGAGAGTCTTTGATCGTGCGCACGGCCTCGCTCAGCGCTTGGGTTAGCTGCTCCTTGATTCTTTGGGCATCGGCGGCCGAGAGACTCGAAACCGAGGAATAGTGAACCCCCTCCCCCGCGTGATCGGAATGCATTTTAGTCATCCCTTGTTGCCGCCAGTTGGCGTGGTGCTGGGCGATGAGGGGCGAATCCTTGCTCAAGTGAAGTTGCGTGAGCCCCGGAAGGTAGCGTTCCCCCTTTTTCTGGATGAGCCCCACCGAGCCGAGAAAATCGAGCACCTCGGAGAGCTTGCGCGGGGAAATGCCGAGCGCGCGCGCGAGGGCCGGGCGCGACTGAAGTTTCGGGATCGTGACCGCCATGTGCACGGCGGAGTAGTGCCAAGAACTGTAGTAACGGCTCTGCTCGGGCACGCCTAAACTGGCCGGCACACCGAGGCGGTGTTTGAGCAAAAGGTGGCGGCTCCGGGACTCCTCGAGCTGCTCCGTGAAGTAGGCGCGGAGGCTGTCGGTGCCGGCGCGCTGGCGCTCGATGAGGAGAAGGAAAAATTTGGTCTCGTCTTTGGTGAGGCCCAGGAAGGCCGCGCCGGCGTCGGCCTGTTCGAGGCTGAAATGGTATTGCCCGTTCAAAACTTGCGAGACATACGCGGTTTGGCAGCCGGTGGCTTCCGCTAGGGCCTTGCGAAACCCGCGGGGGCGTTCGTCGCCTAAGTCGCGAAGAAAGGCCTTGTAGTCGACATATTCAAAGAGGGTGAGCATGGTCCAAAGTTAAGTATTACCTAATTTACTGGCGTATATTTTATTAATTTTATCTATACTATATGGTTTCACTCAATTACAAATTGACGCACAAAATCATGCGCCCTATAATCCAGACTTTTCTGGTTGGGCCTTACGAGGAGCCATGTATGCGCCTGTCTATACTATTGAATTCAATCGCCTTATTAGCCATTTCCCACTCTGCACTCGCCGCTCAAGGCGGCACCAGCGGCGGCGGGGGCAATACCCTCCACGGGAAGCTCATTGAAACCTACGGCGGACACAGCGTTCACGAACTCAAAGGCTACGACGCCGCGATCGCCCGGCTCACCGCCCTCGTGCCCACCTTCGCGATTCGCCAGGCCCAAGGCATGGCCGCGAAGCAAATCTACCTGATCCCCGAATCCTTCGGCCCGCTCCCCCTGCGCGCCACCCAGCTCGACTTCGAGACCGACCTCCCCTGCTACCAAACGGAAGACGAAGTCTTCTGCAACCCCGAGAAGCTCGATGAGATGTCGGCGAGCGAGCAGTCGGATCTCTTCATTCACGAAGCCGCGATGAACGCCCGCTTAGCGGACAGCGACGGCGGCCCCAGCATCGGCGACCTCCGAGCGGCCGTGGCCACTCTCATCCGCCCGAACGTGACGGAAGCCGCCGCCGCCAGCATTCTGGCCGCGCGCAACTTCGGCGCCTTCGTTACGGCGAGCGTTTACCAGAAAGCGGAGCGCTCCCGCGTAGCGCTCGAGAAAGGGGACCTCGACCTCTGCCGCCGCGGCCCCAATAACTGGGACGTCACCAACGACGGCAACCCGTTCTTCCATCTGCAGGGTTTGCTGGAATCAAAGCTTTCCATCGACTACGGATCCGCCATGGACATCCAACAGGCTTGGGTGGCGGATGATGTGCTTCGCTACGGCACCGAAAAAATGGATCCGAATGAATCGGGTGAGGTGGACCAGCTGATCTTCTGCTTGGCTTTGTATAAGAAATTTCACACGCGCTGATAGGTCATCTGGCGACTGGGGCGATAAATACGGCGGTAGGCCTACGCCCTCGTCATTCTTGAAAAGCCCCGCAGCGGCTGATAAAAAACAGCCATGACGTACGAACCGCTACTCGCCTTCGTCGATGCAGCCATCCAGCTCACCGGCGCCGATTTTGGCAATCTTCAGATCGTGCACTCCACGGGCGACCTCGAGATCGTGGCCCAGCGCGGTTTCTCCGAAGAATGGCTGAGCTACTGGAATACCCACGCGCGCGGTAAGGGCTGTTGCGGCTCAGCTCTGGAGAACGGCCATCGAGTGGTCGTGCAAGACATCACGAAAAGCGAAATCTTCAGCGACGCGGAAGCGCTCGAAATCCAGCTGCGTGAGGGCGTTTGGGCCATTCAGTCCACGCCCATTTTCGCGGAAGACGGCCGGGCGGTGGGAATGCTCAGCACGCATTACCGCAAACCTTGGAAGCTCACTGCCGGGGAGATTGCTTCGCTCGATGTGATCGCGCGGAAGGCTTCGCATGTTATTGAGATCAGTTTTTCGAACTCTTGACGACTGGGTTTGGGGTTTTTAACTAGAATTGTTTATGGGGGTACTGGCTGGACCGCTTCGCGGTCTGCGCGCGTTCCCTGCGGGATTGCTGCGGGCGATCCTCGCCCTTGCCCTCCGCTTCGCTCCGGGGGCCGCATTCGCGGCCCACGAAAATCGCATCCTGCGATTTTCGTCGAACCCGCTCGCAAGCTTCGCTTGCGGCGCTTTCGCCTTCCTCACAGGAGAGCGCGAAATTTAAAAAGCCCACAAGCTTCGCTTGTAGGCTTTTTAAATTGGCGTTCCCTGCGGGATTCGAACCCGCGTTACATCCGTGAAAGGGAAGTGTCCTAGACCGGGCTAGACGAAGGGAACGCACTTCGGAAAACTATTTTCTCGGAACTGGTGAGCCCGGGTGGACTCGAACCACCGACCCTCTCATTAAAAGTGAGATGCTCTAACCAACTGAGCTACGGGCCCGACTAAAACCGAGGTCTTGGTAATAGCGCGAGTCAGTCAGATGGGTCAACTTAGATTTCTAGTTCTCGTTGCGATTCCGCGTGAAATTGCAGGCCAAAATGTTCGTAGGCTGAACGGGCTGCAATTCTTCCCCGCGGAGTGCGGTGAATGAATCCCTGCTGCAGAAGAAAAGGTTCGTAGACGTCTTCCAGCGTTTGACTTTCTTCGCCGATCGCCGAAGCCAGCGTATCGATCCCCACGGGCCCACCGTCGAACTTTTCGATGATCGTGAGGAGGAGGCGCTTGTCCATCGAATCGAGGCCGCGGTGGTCGACGTTGAGGCTTTTGAGCGCTAGCTGCGTGATTTCCTGGGTGATGATGCCACTGCCCTGCACCTCGGCAAAATCCCGAACCCGGCGCAGCAATCGGTTGGCAATCCGGGGAGTTCCGCGCGACCGCTTGGCCAGTTCCTCCGCCCCCGACTTTTCCAAAGCCACGCCCAAGCGCTTAGCGCTATGCATTAAAATTTGCTGGATTTCTTCCGCCTGATAAAACTCGAGCACGAAGTGAATCCCGAAGCGGTCCCGCAGCGGGGTGGAAAGGAGGCCCGAACGCGTAGTGGCCCCGATCAAGGTGAAGCGGGGCAAATCGATGCGCATGGTGCGGGCGCCGGGCCCCTGGCCGAGAATGATGTCGAGCTTGAAGTCTTCCAGCGCACTGTAGAGCACCTCTTCCACGGCAATCGGCACGCGGTGGATTTCATCGATGAAGAGAACATCGAAAGGCTTGAGGTTCGTGAGCACGGCGGCGAGATCGCCCTTCTTGTCGAGAGCGGGGCCGCTCACGGTAAAAAGCTCGGAGCCAATCGTTTTCGCCACGAGAGTGGCGAGCGTGGTCTTGCCCAAGCCTGGCGGACCGGCGAAGAGGCAGTGATCGAGCGCCTCACTGCGCTTCTTGGCGGCCTCGATGTATACGGCGAGGTTGCTCTTGAGCTGCGTCTGCCCAATGAAGCCATCGAAAGTCTGCGGACGAAGACTCTGCTCGAGCTGCGCCTCGTTCTGCACCTGAATCACCGGTTCTACCATGCGTTCGAGATCGCTCACGCGTTACCCCGCAGGCTTTGCTTTGGTCCGCCGCTCAGATAGCTGAGAGCGCTGCGGAGAGCGGTGTCGAAATCGCGGTGCGCGCTATCGTGGCTGGTAACTTCGCGAAGCGCGAGACGAACATCGCCCTCTTTGTAGCCTAGACCGAGCAGCGCTTGCTCCAGATCGTTTACCCAAGAGGCCGAAGCCGCGATGGAAGAGGCCGCGCCACGCTTAGCCGGCGCATCTCCCCCGCCCCGCTCCAGCAGAACGCGCTTCTCGCATTTTTCGCGGATTTCCACGAAAA
>Ga0207125_10041_pt1 | contig 31353 bp, 39 predicted proteins | sample Alteio_BWMinHeat_19_FD_153556 | JGI IMG/M metagenome (GOLD analysis project Ga0207125, IMG submission 153556) | Enriched cells from forest soil in Barre Woods Harvard Forest LTER site, Petersham, Massachusetts, United States -... | ecosystem: Environmental > Terrestrial > Soil > Temperate forest >...
TCAATTTGCTTGGCCGTCGAAATCTGCTTGTCCAGCGAACCGACCACTACCACAGGAAACTCCAACCCTTTTGCTTGGTGGATTGTCATGACCTGCACGTATCCCTTTGGAAAGGGCTGATCGGGGTCCTCGTACTCGTTGATCCCGCCGTCATATAGAAGTCGGAAGAAGCTGTTGAAAAGGTGAAAGCGGAGGAATTCTCGGTTGTGGTGCGTAACCACAGTGTAGTGATAGTAATTCTGAAACGTGTTGAGTAACTGCGAGAGAATTGCGAGATTGCGGGCTCGGTTTTCATTCTTGACGAAGTTGCTAAAGGGCTCCACTGCAAGGAACTGGTAGAAGAAGTCTGCCGGACGCATGTCCAAAGACTCGCTAGGTTGCAGTCCATTGACGTCGGTCACGAATCTTCGCAGATTCTCAGCCAACGGATGCGCGCCACCGCACCGTTTGCCTAGATCCACAATGCAACCATCAACGTAGTCCGCAAGTTCTGCAAGGGCACCGCCCGTAATCTGTCCACGCCCAGCACCATGATAACCGAATATCACCGCGAGGCACGCAACCATTAGGCGGACTTCTTCATTATCGAAGTACGCTCTGGCCCGCGGACAGTAGGTTGGAATTCCCTTGCGCTCAAGCGCGGCAAGAAACGGGCCGCTATGATCGACACGTACGCTGTGCAACAACAAGGCAATTTGGCTAAAGTCGGCAATTACATCTTTCGTTTTGAGGAACGCCGCAAGGTCCGCAAAGCGTTCAGCTTCGTCGCGAGCATCACTACCCCAAATCGAAAACACGGCCGGATACTCCGGGTGGACTGTTTTGAGATCCGGTTCGATAGTCTTGTCGTACCGGAACGGAAGGCCATGTGGGTTCGACCAGTCCGCCGACGCCATCCAGCGGTCATATGAGTGAACGATCTTCTTATGCGACCGATAATTCGTGGTCAGCTTGACGGTCGCACATCCGACAACTCGGGCTGGGAACTCCAAGATATTGCGGACCGTTGCTCCGCGAAAGCGGTACAAACTTTGATCCTCATCGCCGACAACGCAAAGGTTTCGCGTCTCTTGGGTCAGCTTGAGGAGAATCTGCTCCTGAATGTAGTTCGTGTCCTGGTACTCATCAACCATCACATACTTAATATCCTCAGCGATTTTGCCTCGCAGGTGCGGAATGAGAAGTAGATCATGAACGAGCTTCTGCTGATGCGCGAAGTCAAGGCGGTTGCTGGAAAGAAGAGTTTGCTGATAGACTTTGTATGCGTTGCCAAGCGCTTGCAGAAATGCGTCACTAGATGTCTCAAGCGTACCTTGATCGACGAGTTCCTCAGTGATCTTGTTGAAGTAGTTCGTGATTCCCTCGATGGCTGTCCATTTGGTCTTCCATTTGCCCAGATATCGATCGCCTAGCGACTGACCCAATATGTCGTCGAAGTTATCGAAGATGAACAACAGTTGTGTCAGTTCGTCGAGTGTCTCGTAATTGTTTCCAAGCGGTGTGTGGTGCCGGTAGATCATAAGTAGGCGGTTGCACATACTGTGGATCGTTGAGACCCGCAGTTCGGACAGGTCACGTGCGTATCCGACTTTTCGCGATGCAGCGGAAATGCGATCCCGAAGCTCAAAGGCCGCCTTCTCTGTGAACGTGCAGATGACAATCTCGCGGGGCGACGCACGATCAGAAAGCAGCAAGTTCATTGCCCGAAGAACGAGACTAAGTGTCTTCCCCGATCCAGGTCCGGCAATTACCAGCAGTGGCCCGGTGTCATGCGCTACGATAGCTCGTTGCGCATCATTTAACGCGGGATATTCACGGATGAGAAGCGGGGAGATGCTCAAATGAAAACCCCATTTCGATTAATAAAATATCTGTGTGCCAAACACGCCGGCCGGTCTGCTTACTTACTTGGCCAGTCGTTTGGTTGGCGGGCTTGGCGAAATTACGCAACTGCCTCAATACACGCCTGCGAGTCCGTTTTCGGCGAGTTCACGACCGTCGATACCTCGTTCTCGACCAAGAACGACTTGGGCACCGACTTGAGCAATTCCTCCGCAGCCTCGGGCGAGATGTCTCCGGGCTTGATCCATCGATCCGCGGCGATACCGGTCAAGATCACCGGCATGCGATCGTGGAACGGCTTGACGACTTCATTCGCTTCGGTCGTGACGATGGTGCACGTCTCAACCGGATCGCCATTCTCTGGCTCCCATCACTCCCACAGCCCCGCGAACACGAACACCTTGCGATCCTTTCGATGGAACCAATGTGGCCGTTTCAGCTTCCCGTCTTTCTTCCACTCAAAGAACCCATCAGCCGGGATGATGCAGCGCCGGCGCTTGAACGCCGAACGAAACGACGGCTTCTGTGCAACCGTCTCGCCCCGTGCATTGATGAGCGAAAAGGCAATCTTTGGGTCGGTCGCCCAGCTTGGAATCAAGCCCCAGCGAAGCAAGACGGCTTCGCGCTCGCCGGCGTCGTTCACTCGGGCAACGAGTAGGTTCTGCGACGGGGCCGCGTTGTAGCGTGGGCGATAGTCCGGTGGGATGGCGACGCCAAGTAGTTCGGCGACTTCCGCGGCGGCAACGGTGATCGTGAATCGACCGCACATATTGGCGCCCTCAGATTCGCCGGTTATTTTAGAGCTGTTTGCCGACGTTTGCGACTCTACAATCGTTGCGGCAGTCGGTCGCCACTGTGATACCCTTGCCGAGCTACCGGCGGCGATCGCGACACGGACCGGGGAACTGAAATGAGCGATATTTTCAACACTCCGCGGGGCGCGTGGCCGCACAAGACTTTCCTCGATGAGCTGCTCCAGCGGCTAAAAGAGGCGAAAGGCTCAACGAATGGCACGCTCACAGATGTGGTTTGCTCACGCGGAGTGGTCAATCACATACGCTTCGCCCTATTGGCAACCCCCGCCGACCAGGTGCCAAGCCAATTGAGAAGTCTCACGTTCCACGACGTCCAATCGTTCGATGACGCCATGCGTCTCGCCAGAGACCTGCGGACCAAGGGAAGGACGCCCTATATTCTCGGATTCAACCAGGGCGAACCGGATTGCGACACGCCGGTCGTTGTCGCCGGCGGCGAACCGCCAATCTGAGCGAGCGCGTGACGAAGGATTTGATCACACCGCGATTGAGCCGAGCAAATCATTCGACTTCCAACCACAAGTGCCTTCAATGACTTTTGAACTTGTCTATGACACCTACGAAGCGGGATACCGATACTGGTGGTTTCCCTCAGTGGGGCTGATATTCGTGGCGGTCGGCCTGACTGTCCTCATTTATCAACACAAGAACCCATCCCAAACCCGAAGTCTATGGTTCCGAGTGTTTCCTCGCTTGTTCACCGGTTTTGCAGTGGTTTGGGTGTTGATATCGTTTGTCGCTACTTTTTCCGAGTATTGGGACCTTCGTCAAGCGCTCAGGTCCGGACAATTTGAGACTGTCGAAGGCAAAGTAGTCAATTTTGTTCGGATGCCGTGGCAGCCTGCTGGCGGTGCGCGGGGGTCCGCACGGTAGTGGCCTGGGCAAGACACGCTATGTGATCGAACGCACGATGGCCTGGCTCGGGGAATACCGACGCCTGAAAGTCTGCTACGAGCGAACCGGCGAGCGATTCCGCGCCTTTCATGTGTTAGCCGCCTGCGTCATTTGTTCGAACCGACTTCTGCAAACCCGCCGAAGACGGTTGTGAAATAGCCTCTAAACTCGTGCCGGCCACCAAGCAAGGGGGTCTGCGATGATGGATGACGCTACGCAAAAAGAGTTGAACGATCACCTCAACACGTTTTTCAAGGACGCGCACTGTCCTGTCTGCAACGGCGAGACGTTCATCCTCTGCGATCCTGTCGCCATGCCGGGTGTGGAAACGCCGATCACGGATGAAATCAAACTGAGCGGCATTGCCAACGTCTACTTTCCGAGTTCCTGTCAGGCGTGCGGCTTCACCTACTTCTTCATGGCCAACGCGATCACGAAGAAGCCGGTCAAGGTGAAGAAGAAGTGATAGTCGACATTCATCAATTCTTCGTTTGCTTCGCCAGATGATTGCCGTTAATTGTTCCGTGGAGCACAGTCATTCACCACGGAGAAAGCATCATGCGCCTGCCTATTGTCATTGCCACGCTTGCTATCCTGCCCGTACTCGTTTTCGCCGATAACCCGCCGAAGCCAGATGCGCCAGCGAAGCCAGTCACGGCGGCTGAGGCATCGAAGATGATCGGCAAAAAGGTGACCATTGAAATGGAAGTGAATTCAGTTGGCAAGAGCGGAAGCGTTGCCTTCCTCAACAGCGAAGCCGATTACAAGAACAAGGACAACTTCACCGTATTTCTGCCAAAAGAGACCATTCAAAAGCTGAAGGAAGCGAAGATCGACGACCTATCCGCCCACTTCAAGGGCAAGACGATCCAAGTGACTGGAACGGTGATCTTGTACCACGAGAAGCCGGAAATCAAAGTCGACGATCCGGTTCAACTCTCAATCGTCGAGAGGAAGTGACCGGCGGCAAACCTTGCGATCCACCGACGGCGTGGTACGCTCAGTGCATGCCACGCCTCACGCCTCGCAACATGTACGACCTGGCCCGCGCCGCTCGCGAACAACTGACCGGCCGCTCGATACCGCGAGAAGATCGAGGACGCCCGTTTGCTTGCCGTCACAAACCTTGTACGCGATTGGCTCAAGGCAGGGGAGAAGAAGCCGGCAGAGGGCCAACCTGAATCGCCGGCGACCATTCCTTTTGAGCATGCCGCGTGTGGGTAGCCGATCGAAATCCGTGCCCAAGCTCAATCGTCGGCGGCTTTCTCAGTGTGCGAGTCGGGGGAAATCGCCTCAATTACGCGAGCCACTAACGACTTTGAGTGGGGTGGCTTTTTCACTTCTTGCGAAACGTGCGTGATGAGCCACCACGACATGGCGAGAAAAAGAGCCGAAACCAGGCATTGTCCGGCGCACCAGATTTTGTTTCTCCGTTGCCATTTGCTCCATCCTCGCTCGACAAGTTCTGCGTATCCTTTGAGCATTTTCGCGTGCTGGGCTGGTTCGCCGTTCATGACGGCTTGCTCAATGTAAAAGTGCTTCCACGACCGATCGCCGGCATGCGCGTCGTGTAGCGGAAGCTGCCAAAAAACTAACGTCAGGCCCAAAATGATGACGTAGGAAATCCACAAGTAGGTGCCGAAGTCACCGCTCGGCCGATGAACCTCTCCAGAAAAGAAGGCTGCGGTGAATGCCGCAATCGCCGTCCAGAATCCAAATGCCAGCCTCCACTCCAATGTTCGTCGACCGTCGAAATTCAATTGAGCCAGCTTTGCCAACTCAATCCATTCTGGGACCTTAACCCCGCCGGCTTCGGCCGTTTCCGGTTTCTTTGGTTCGTCGTCTTTCTGCTTGGCTGGTTGGTCATGATGCTTTGCCATTGGGCGCCTCCAGAAAAATTGGCGAGTCACGAACCAAGTATCTTAGCCCAAGCCATCGCACCCGGACGATCGAACGCTGTCATTTTCGACAACCAACTCTAAAAACACCGCATGCGAACGAAGCCAGATCCCGATGGCCTGACCCAGCAACAGCGGCAAGTCCTTCGCCTCATCATCGCCTCGCTTCGCGATCACGGCGTCTCCCCCACGCGGCCGTGGCTTGCGAAGCGGATCGGCGTTACGACTTCGACGATGGTTCAATACACGTGGAGTCTCGGACGGCACAAGTGCATCGAGATGATCGAGGGGCGAATCGTCCCCACCGACGCCGGCTACGGGTCGCAGGGAATGCTCTCGCCGTCGCAACTCGAGTTGGCGATGAAGCGGATCATTGGGGGCAAAGCAGACACGCGGCTGATCGACAAGTTGCTACTGCACATGGACGCCGCGGCGAAGTTGGATCGCGAATGGCGACAACCGAGCGAGTGATCGAAGCTTGCCTGAAAATCAAGACGCTATAGCGTTGCCGATTGTCTTGAACGTGGAATTGGTGTTTTTCCCAAGCGTCGTGATGGCCGCAATGCAGACGACGATGATCAGGGCGAGCATCACTGCATATTCGACTGCGGTTGGACCGTCTTCGCAGGCGAGGAATTTGACAAGGCTCTTCAACATCGTTGGCTCCGTCAGGGCAACGGGGTTGGACGAGGCAGGTCATGTGAAATGGGCGATACGAGAGCGTAGATCGTGAAAAAGGACAAGTCAATTAAGATTTTTTAATCCAAAATAAACGAGGAAAATGCCCATTCAGTGAATGTGCTCTTTTTGGGCTGACGGCTAACGTTGCGTTCGGCCGATCGCGCGTTACCCTCGACGCATGGGACGTCGCACCCGCGCCAACATGGATTACATCCGCAAGTCGCTCGCCCTCCACTCAGCGATGGAGAGGGCCACGTCGGAAGAAGAGTTTCAGCGACTACTCGCCGAACATGACAAGCTCACCGACGCTCAGCGATTCGCTCGGTTCGCTCGCCGGACGCTCGCGCAGATGAGACAGCCATTTCAAGGCGACGCGCCCAGCACACCGCCATCGGGGCTGGCAAAAGAAAGGGAATAGGCGTCGTGACGCGCGGCGATCGACGCAGACTTCCGAGCGTGCGTCGCGAAGGTCCAGCCGGTCAAAAAGCGCGGGTAATCTGGGTCAAAACGCGGCTTGAATTTTTTTTGTGCTCATCCCTTGTCGGCGTCCCACGGCGCATAAGATTTCAAAAACCAGTTTTCGATAATCGGAAAGAGCCTGTTCAGCGTTCGAGCCATGATCGAGCATGACCAGTCCCACGAGATCGCTTGCCCATTTTGCGGGCAACGGTTCCGTTTTGAATCCGCGCAAGTTCGGGCGGCGATCGTGAAGGAAGCCACTGAAAAAGTGCATGTCGAACAAGCTGCAGTATGTCCGAAATGCCAGGCCGCAGTGCGAGCGCCAGAGTCGAAGCGCTCGGGGCGGTGAAAGCCGGTCCAGCCCAATTAGCTTCAGTTTTCGGCGGCTTTCAGCTTTGCGGACGCCAATGCGCCCACCACACACAGTCCGAAGCTGGCGTGAGCGCGCGCTATCGCGCAATGGGGAGAAATCAGAAGTAGATCGTGCGCGCCGGCGGGCGCTAGAGATGTGGGTTATCGCTTGACGAGCTTGGCCTCGAACAACCGCAAAGGGACCATTTCTGGCGATTTGCTAATTACGATCCGAAACACTCCTTCCGCGAAGTATTCCTCTCCTTCTTTGAGCGTTTCCGACTTGACGTTCGTGAAGACGATGAGCGAATGTACTCCGTTTCGTTCGGTCGTGCAAATGACCTGACCGGAACTATTAACTTTGACAACCCTCGAAAGCCGCATTCGGGCGACAATTCGCTTCCCGTTGAGTTTCTTGGCCTCTGAATCCGTAATTTTCGCCAAGTCGTAAACTTGCGGCGGACCCTTCTGCTCATCCGAAACACGCGGCTCATCCGTCGTCACGTACACACTACGGTGCAACTCGGTCGGGCACGGCCGCGGCCCCCAGGCGCCCGACATGAACGCCACGAGGATAAACGCAAGTTCGACTGTGGCGAAGGGTGCTGTGAGCATATCGGTCCTACTTCGCTGTTTTGCGAGCCGCCTGCCTCAGCTTTTCCATAGAGACAGTGCATTTCATGATCTCGTCGCAAATCTTTTTCGCGTCTTCGGCTTTGAACACGACCTGGCCCGCGAACTCGTCATACACGCTCTCTGCGGTGATGGCGACGACATAGCCCTCGGGATCATCGGTGAATTGGTCAGGCTCGATGCTGACAGTGACTTTCGGGTAATCCACAGTTTCGGTGTCGGTGTCTGGCTTCTTGGTTGCCATGTTCATCTCTCGAATTGTTGAAGGGCTGCGGGAAAGTGTAAGCGGCCGTCAAGCCGATGGCAAATCAAAACTGCTCGACGCCATGCGACCGACGCCGATCAATGGCACGAGCTCTAAAAAAGTCGCTGGCCCGTCGTTCAGTGTTTTCATCCGGGCCAACCGGCTGGCAACTGTCCGGTTCCCCAAAATTGCCTTTGGACTCCGATGGGTGCGCCGTGAGTGCCTTGGCAGTCCGAACAAAAACCACGGTCGCCGGGCTTGCGAAATGCGAGTCATTAACCGCGAGTCCGGCACTTTCCCTTTTGAGGCTTCGACGCGTGCGAAGACGACCAAACGCAACTGCAACTGACCGGCAGCTTGAGGTCCTGGCCGCGCTAATCGCTGGCCATCGCGAGCTTGGGACGGCGCCGTCGGTCAAATGGATCATGGAGCGAATTGGCGTTGGGGCCGACAAGACGGTCATCGAGATCCTTCAAAAACTTGGCCATCACGGGCTCGTCACTGTGGTCGATGGCAAGCGCGTCGCAACGCCGGCGGGATTCGAATTGCTCGGGCTCTTGCCGCCTATCGCGTTCGAGAATGCGGTCAAGCGACTGATCGCGGGTAACGCAGACGACAAATTGCGGGAGAGGATCGAGCGGCACTTGGACGCCGCAGCAAAGGTCGGCCAAGAACGGCAATGAATGCCGTCGTATGCTGTTTCATGTCGCGGCAATAAGGGAGTTTTACCCTGCCACGGACGACGTTCAAACACACGATTGACATCAGGATGGCGCTCCACGGACTCGCGGAGTTATGCGCTTCGGTCGACGCACCCAAGCGGCCGGCAATACTGGGGGCTTTGGAACCATTGGTTGGTGCCGTGCTCAAATTGGCGGATGAAGTGGATAATCTGCGACACGAAGTGTATCTGGTCCGATCTGAACGGCGCTGAGTGGCGAGATTACACGCACTACGATCGAATCCACAACCGACATTGCGGCATATCGATCGCGTGATACGTTGGCGCCATGCCACGTTGCACAAAAGCCTACTGCGAGCTCAACCGCAAATCGCTGGATCTATATTCCGCTATGGAAAAGGCGACAGCCGAAAAAGAGTTCCAGCGACTATTCGCCGAGCATGGCGCGCTTACCGACGCTGCGGGATTCCACCGGTTCGCGTGCCGGACGCTTCAGTCCATGAAGGACGGCGATCACGAAGAAGGCGGAGGGTTTATGAGCGGTTAACCGAAGCGGACGACGAATCCATGATGCTTCCAGCCTCGCGCTTTGCCCTGGCAGTGGCGAAAAGACAGGCATCGAATGTCAAGCGATCATGAGATCGTGGCTTGCACGCGATCCTGAGCGGCCGTCACTCGGCCAATCGCCGGAAAATCAGGCGCTGTCGGGGATTGCGTTGACAACACATTCTGCGCCGAGTTGAGGGCTCATGCTGTGACTTGTTTCTTCTAGTCGGTTTTACCGCTCGCTGAAAGTCATATTTTTGGGTCGGTTGCACGGTCGTTAACTGCAGTTAACGATCGCTGAATGCGGCATTGACTGAACTCGGATTTGCTGAATAATTATACATATGCAGATTTCTGAGTTTCCTGTTGACGGTTGGTCGTGTCTAGCTTTCCATGTATCCTTGAGGACTATCCAGGATTCGTCGAACCGCAGGGCTTATCGGTGAAGCCAATTCTTCAGGCCTTAGTCTTGGCCGATTACGTCTACACCGATGCGCCTTCTGGAAAGAAGGTGATTGCGGGCACGTTCCATACGGTCAACCTGAGAAAGTTCAGCCAAGAGCAAATCCAACAAAGTAAGGGCGCAGTTTTCGCAGCACCACAAATGGGCTCTCCTTGGGCGTATATCAGCCTAACCGACGTTGTTGACAATACTGAGATAGATCTTCAATTCGTCAAAACGTCCGAAAGAATACTACTGTTTCATACGGCGTTGAAGATCCCATGCAATGATCGCTTGGCCACTATTGAGGTTGTTCTCCAATTGCCGCACATTGCATTTTTTGTCAAAGAGGCAGGTGTCTATTCATTTGACGCAATGTGGAAGGGAGAAATCCTTGGGTCGCACCGGATCACCGCGACCGAATTAAAGAGTCAGGAAGGCGGTCAGTCTGAAACACAAAACGGTAAGAAACCGTAAACCTTCAATGGGGTGATGTCATGAACTCTGAATCGGCAATCTACGGGAATACTTCAAAGAAGTTCGCTTCGGAATACAAAGCCGACTATCTCGTTCCGGACAGCAAGGTTTACCGCGTTCAAATCTTACTTACGCCCGATGACGAAGGCGGATACTCAGCCGTTGCGCTGAGCCTGCCAGGGGCTGGAAGTTGCGGCGATACCAAAGAAGAGGCCATCGAAAACGCCAAAGAGGCTATCGCCGGTGTCATCGAAGAGTACATTGCGTCGGATAAGACCATTCCTTGGCAGGAAGCCTCCCTCGAAGAAATACCCCCTGGGTCAAGTAAGCTCTGGATTCTCGTCAATGCCTAAAACTCCGAGGATTCGCGGGCGCGAAGCCGTGCGCGCTTTTGAGCGTGTCGGTTTTATCCACACTCGGACGAAAGGCAGTCATTTCATACTCAAGAAAGATGGTCATCCACACGTTTTGTCGGTACCAGTTCATCAAGGCAAAACAATAAAACCCCCTTTGCTCGATGCTTTGATCGATGCTGCCGGATTGACGATGGACGAGTTCATTGAATTGCTGTGAACCCCACTCATCTTGCACCGCGTTTCTTGCGAATGTTTGTGCCCAAGAATGAACAACCGCAATCTTTCGATAGCCGCAAGTGCTCTCTTCACGCCCCGTTTCGCAGCAGCAATCTCCGCCCGGTGCTCAGGATCGCTGCCTTGCTCCACGCCTTCCGATGAATGGCTTCAAATTCGGAACTGAGCGCATTCAATCTGTGGAGGCGGCGTGTACCCTTATTCTCCTGGGGGACACGCAAAGCTTTTCGCCACTTCGACACTGTCTGCGGAGTTACTCCCCATGCGCGGCACACGGCTTGATTTGACTCACGGCGAACGGCGTCGGCAAGCCCTTGATACACGACAGGGGATCGGGCACGGCCACGCTTGCCAATCGGCCACGAAATTGGGCTATCCGAAAGGGCGACAATCTGGACGAAACCGCGAACCTCGTCCATGACGACATCGCCGTAATGGAATCGCGGCGTGCGGTAGCGGCCAAGCAGCAGAAAGCGATAGAGGTTGGTCAGGGACATTGCATAGGAAATCTGCCCGCGCCGACGCCGTTATTCAAGTGTCGGATTGCGCAGGCCGACTCTAGTCTGTCTCAAGGACACTGTCAAAATCGGCGTCGTAAGGTGTTTGCAGCGTTCGTTCAAATGCTCGTCGAAGCGGTTCGGGAGCGAAAAGCACGCGGTCGAGCCAACAAACGACGTCGTAATAATAGGGCCGTTCTGTGAGATACCACTCCAGAAACTGCTCAAGATCTTTTTGAATTGCGAGTCGCTGCAAACAAGCGACAGCCGAGATGCGGACACTGTTGGAATCGTGAAGCGAAAGGCTTCGCAAGTCGGGCAGAAATGTCGGCAAATCTTCTTTCATCAACGTAGTTAGAGCGATCGCGACCAGCGAAGGTTCGCCAGAATCAAACAGCGTCCGCAAAACACTGGATGATCTGCTCGAAATCGTTAGGGCCGCGCGCGTTGCCTCTTGACGTGTAGACCACTGGTTCTTTGCCAGATCAATGAGTCTGGAACAGTCGGATTCGTCCCCAAACCGTTCGAGCAATTTAATCGCTACACGACGGACTTCTGTCTGATCAATGTCTAGATATCGTCTGGCGAATACCACATCCCGCGGCTCCCCAAATTTGGCGAGGGCGCCCAGTGCGGCTGCGGTAAACACCTCTCGTGCGTAACTTTCAAAATATTCGATCTCTTTCAGATATTCCTCAGCCTTTGGTGCCCAAGAACGTACTTGTTTAATCCCTTCCTGGCGAAGAGTTTCAAACCCGTCGGACAAGTCACGACGCACTTGCTCAGCGAACGCGTCGAAATGGAATATCGCCAGGGCCTCGTACGCTTCTGTCCCGGAAACTGAAAACCATCCGATTTTATTTTTCAGGGATTCCATCGGGGCTTTTGCCATCCGTTTGACAATCAATGTGCGGAGGGTCAACCGCACCCCTATGTCCATTTCATCGCTTTCCGTCCATTTCCCTGCGTTCAGCAGTTCCTTAACCCCAACAGTCTTGATTTCCTTCGAGGAGTCAGTGACCAACGTCCGAGCGAGTGTTTCGGAAATCTCCCTCCGTGTGGCCAATTGTTGAATAGCAAAGAGACGCACTGAGGCATCTTCGGAATGTGTCACGGCTTCAAGGGTTTGGGAGGGAATCCGCTTTGCGACATGTTCAAGTTCCTCCTTCACTTCCGTGGTAAAGACATGACGTTTCTCGAGCAGTTCCGCCACAATCCGTGCCGGGTCCTCTCTGATAAGGATACGGGTGCGCGCCTGCTCCGCCTTTGCCCGCACGGTGCCCGTGGCTTTCTCGGCCACGCGGTCAAGTGCGGGCAGGTCGCCCCTCACTCCCACGCTTGCTATGTATTCGATTTTCGCCAGTCTTGACTGCTCCGATGAATCCTTAAGCAGCCTTTCCACTAGCCCCTCCCGCGGCAAATCCTCGGTAGTTGGGGAGATTTCAGCATCCGCGAGCAGCGTAGTGGCCCGAGTCCGAACTTCCTCACTCTGTGCGAATAGCGCTAGCGAAAAAAGCATGCGTGTCGTCGCGGCCAAGCTATTTTTGGAAAGCCAATACCAGCCCGGAATGACGTTGCCAGGATCTCCGACAACCGTTGAAAACAACAACTGCAATTCCGATTGGAGGGCATCCAGGATCGTGCGGTGGCGGTACAGCAGATTTGTCTCGTGCACACCGAGTGGCACTTGATGGTACCTGGCTAACGCCGCTGTGGAGTACAAATGAATCCGCGCGGCTTGAAACTCACTCAATTCCTCGTCGACGCCCTTCTCCGCCAAGACTAACGCCTCTGAAAGCTGGGGAGGTACTTTACTCGAATCCATTGGCTCGCAAGGGGCAGCGACTCCCCCGCCACTTTCTTCCATGGTTTGAGCGGCATGGGTAAAATCGGAACTAGTCTGCAAATCGTGGTTCTGCTTTAGGACGTACTGCAGGAGCATCGACAGCTGCAGCGACCGCCATTCCCCACTGCTCTTGATATCCTTGAAGAGAATCTCTCGGCCTTGCTCGATTTCTTTGCGGAATGCAAGCACCTTGCTGAGCTGATCGCCCGGATCGCCAAGTTGCTCTTCGCTGACCCGTTTGAAGAAGAGCCATATTTCCGGCAGGCGAAACTCCTTCCTTAACGCCATCGCCAACCGAAACTCTTCCTCGAAGCCAGAGGAATGCGTCCCCGTGGGCGTGCCCCAGCGGGCGTGAAGAAGACCAAGGAATAGGTGGCATTCCCGAACATCAGTGTTGATGATCTCTTGAGGACGGCCATGTCCGGGCAATGTATCCTCCCAACCGCGAAGATCGATTTCCCACCCGATTCCTCGCAAGATCTTGTTCGCTTCGTCGGCCACTTCTCGGGCGATTTCGCGTTCCTTGGCAACGTCGCCAGGAGAGCCGATGAATACGGTCAGGACATTCCGGCTTCCGTGTTTGGGCATGGGTGGCTCTTAGCAGATACGAAGAAGAGCGAACACGTTCAGTCCTTGTACGACGCTTCAACCTCCAAGGCAAAGCTCGCAAGAATCAAGTTTCTAGTTTTTTGCCACCTTTTTGACGATTTTGTAACCGTTGACCGGTCCGTGAACGGCCCCTAGGCACCCAGTGAAATCCAGTATCAAAAAGGTGAAACGTTGCTGGTAAGTGCAATTCGTACTTCAGACCGAGGCGGGCTCAGCATTGCGACATAACTCCAAGAGCCACGCAAGCGTGCGACGAATGGCGTGCTTAATGTTTTCGAGAATATCTCGCGCGGAATGGCTATATTACCCGAACCTGAATGCCACGACAGCGATGAACGGTGGAATCTGTGTGTGAAATCCAAGTGGCGGCCAGTCTTGCTCGGGGTTAAGATCAACGCGGACTACGAGCTACTGCCGTGAGCGGGTTTGAGTCATGAAGCTGTCGGTTCCCGTCAAACGTGCATACTACTTCGAGATAACGGCGCGCAGCGTGCGCCTCATCTATTTTGTTCCACGGAAGGAATTATCGGCTCTCATTCGACAACGAGTCGTTCGCCGCGAGGCACTGCAGGATTTTCCGTACGGCCTTGAGGTGGAAGTCAGTGATTCGGAAATTCGGCTAATCCATGAGGAGTACGGCTTCGTTCCGCCTTTACCGCCCAGGCTCGTTTGGATCGCGTTTCGCGGGTTCTGGTTGCATTCGAACAAAGCACACCCGGCCAGAAGTGGCGTCCTCGATGCACAATCGCTGGAAGCGTACGCGCGAAAGTTGCAACCAGCCATCAATGAGTTTGACGTCGAAGCCCGTCGATTAGGAGTTTCGGAGACAAGTGAGATCGAAACGTCCACTGATAGACAGACAGAACAACCGCCGGTGTGGTCCGAGATGAGAGATGCGGTGCTTCGGCGCATCCGTCCCAGGGACGCCAATCCGGAATTACCTATGGACGAGCAAGAGTGGAGTAGTTTGACCATGAGCCGCGGTCGAAACGCCGCGGATTTTTTCTCGACAATACAGATGCCAAGCAGGCGAGGTCAGCATGGCAGCAACAGCTGACGGCCAGCTTCACGTCTATTTTCTAAACGTGGGTCAAGGCGACACAAGCGTCATCGTCACTCCGCAAGGCCGCGTGCTAATCATTGACGCCGCACGTCCGCTGAAGCTAAGTCGATTCCTCATCGACCTCGGCGCCGCCCGAGGGACGGACATTGACCTCCTCGTGATCACCCACCCTCACAACGACCACTACTCTGGTGCGGGTCGTGTTGTGAATAGTTATCGCGTGTCGCAAGCCGTGCTATGTCCCTTCTGGAATGCGTTTGGGATGGGTCCCTTGGGTTACCGACAATTGGTAGCTGATCTATACAACCGTGGTGCCCGATGCCAATTTCTTTCAGGTTACACACGCTTCTACCCGGACCTTCTGTCGAGTACGACAGCGCCGCTGAACGCCACACCCACAGATTGCCTCCTCGAACTCTTGGGGCCCTCAAACGGGTTAGTGACAAGTCTGGAACAGCAGGGCCTGTTTGACACAAACCATCTCTCGATCATGTCACGCATTACTTGGCAAAAAACCGGGCTGATCATAGCCGCGGACGCGCAAATGGAAAACTGGGCTGTGTTCGATAGCGAGCGGATGGCAGCTGACCGCGCCGACGTATTACGCGCGGCACATCATGGCAGCGGAAACGGTACCCAGTGGGAGAGATTGAAACGATTGCGCCCCGATGTAGTCGTAGTTTCATCCGATCTTGCTGATCGCCATCGCTTGCCCGACGTGACAGGCGCATCTGTATTTGCTCGGTATACGCGAGACGGCCGAAAACCCCTCGTGACCCTCACGGGCGACACGGGGACCATTGAGGTAATAATCAGCAGTAATGGCAACACGGTCGTCAATGCCTTCGGCGATACGCGCGGCCAAAATGTCAATCTCGCTAACCGTGTGCTCCTGACGCGTCGCACGAATCCAACCGACTGGAAGAATGTTCTTGTCGACAAAGCTAATGCACTTTGACTGCACGTGGATACCGACAATTCGCGACTGGGGAGCTGAGTAACTGTTTTTCGGCACGTGGATCGAGCAAATTGCCGCACAAGAGGACTGACGATGCTGTTTCGTGAACTCTGGCGATTGAGGCATACGGAAGGCGGCCTTATTCTGCCTGCCTCACCGCGTATTTCCCCAGGTAAAACGGCTTCGTGATCGTCACCGCGTGGTGCGGTGTTTCGTCGGCTTTTGCCTTGTTGTCTCCGGTTAGACTCAGTTCCTCCTCCGGTGAGCCCATCGTGAATGTCCCTGGGGGGATCAACTCGAATACCATCTTCAGCCAGCCCCCAATGTCAATCTCCTCCTCCACTTTTTTGCCCAGGTGCTTCGCCCACGCTTCCTGCGCGGCCTTCGCTTCTTCCTTCGTGAAGGGCGCTTTCAATGGCTTCGGCTGATCGGCACATTCAGCCGAATTCATAAACAACAGCAAACAGGCGGCGGCTATCGTAATTGATCGCAACATTGCCCTGCCTCCAGAAATCACGATTGGGGCCGCACGCTGAATTGACTCGCCGTGTTCGTCAGTTTCCGTTACTTCTTCGTTTCGCGGAAGTCCCAGCAATCCGCCGCTAACATGAGGCGTTTGTCAGCTAATTCGCCCTGATCGGCCAAGCTGAGCTCGTCTATCGCTTTCGTCTCAGGAGAAATAAGGAATGGTCAGTCCTAGGCCTAGTTTTGAACTCTTTCGGGCGATCGTCCGCTGGCCCAACGCATAGCTTCAGATTGTCCCCGTTCAATTCGTAGATGCCGATCTGTCCGACATTCTTGAAATCGATCTGCTTTGGGTTCTTCGTCGCGTCCAACTCGAAGGTCCTATCCTTGCCGAGCAGCGCCAACTTGTTGCCGGAAAACACAAATTTGGCGTGATCAAACATTCCAGGTGGTGGTGGCACGCCATTTGACTCAGCGTCGACGATCTCCCATTCACCTTGGATGGCCTCGTGATCTTTGTTTGATTGGTCGTTCTGAACCGGCCCAGAGCACGAAGGAGTTGCGATAAACGAGCTTGCAATGAACAAGCACAAGAGAAAAGACTTCACGTTGGTCACGCTCAAACCCCAATGCATGACGAAATCAATTTTGCCTACTTCACCTCGTAAAGGCTCAGCAATTGTTTCAGCAGGGGCACTGGCATTTCCAGGACCGTACCCTCGTCAAATCGGGACAGGTACAACTGCGCCGCTTCATTGGCCTTGCGTACCCTCTCGTCCCGAGAAATGCACCGAGCACACGTGACATCGGCGCCAGGCGGCAACAATGTCGATTGCGTCGGTTTTTGAATGCGTTCGCGAATTAGGTCCGAAAGGGAGCGTCCGGCTGCCTTGGCCTCCCCGCGAATGGCCGCGGCCTCGGTGACTGGTAGCCGAAATGGGATGACTTCGCTTTTCACACGGTCACTGTATACGATTTTGCGTGTATACTCCCCCTAAACTTCTTATGTTTCGCTCGCGTGCGCCCGGCTTGTGTACGATGGTCATTATGGCCGAATTGACCGACAGTCTTGTGACGCAGCCGACTGGCGAAGCGCCGGTAACGAGCAACCGCGGACGGTTTGTCTCGGGCGATCGGCGAATCAATCTACGCGGTCGGCCCAAGGGTGCAGCCGGATTGGCCCGGCGCATTCGGGCTGGCAAGCAGGTAAGCGGTCGCATTCGAACAATATTCGTACCTTTTGCTGACATGGAACACTTGCTCGCCGGCCAAAAAGCCCCCTGGATTATCAACTTGCCCAGCGATTATCGGATTGTTGGCAGCGATGTCGACGTCGAACGAAAGGGCGTGCTTTTCACGATCCATTCAAATTCGTTCTCGACGGTAAACCTGGGACAGCCCATCCCCGTATTTCCGGCCGCGTATCAAGGTTTGATGTACCGAGCGTGTCCTGGGCGTCGGTGGTGAGGACAGGATTTATGTGCTACAAAAACTGACCCTCGCCCAATTTTCATCCTTTTCGACCGTCACGGGGAACCGGCCCAATTGATCCAATGGCCACGCCGAGACAAGTCCGACAACATATCGGCCCCAAGCGCCAAACTACACCCGCCAGAAAAACTCAAGCGCAGTGAACTGGTACATATCTGGCAATACCAGACGATTCGCCGCGAGAATGGCCAACGGTTCGCCTGACCCTTGGACTGCAAAATACCGACATTTGCCGGCTGAGAAGCTCAAAACTGCTTCCGAACCCCGTTTTGAGATGAGAGCCCGAAACCCCGACAGCATATATCTTCGCCGCGTCTTTTTTGTCGCTCTGTCGCGCCAGACCTGTCATGACGTTTACGATTATTCGTCAAAAATGGCTGCAATTGCAAGTCCCACCGCAACTTACGTCGAATCTGATCGCGTTTTGCGGGATTTCGCAGCGTGCCACAAAAAGTGCTGATGCCTCTGACGAAGCGCGGTGATTGATGCTGGACCTTGGCGGCGCAATCAATTGGCGGGTAGCTAGTTCGGCTTCAACGCTTCGCATGAGTTGATTTCGGTTAATCGGTAATTGGGTGGCTTGTACGTACACGTATAGCCGAATTGTCATGACATGTAAACGGTCGGCACACTTCCTGGCTCTATCCGCTCGTCTCCGTGCAGGGCAGCGCGTTCGATTTCGAGCGTAAGTCATGCCTTAATTCAGCTCGCCCGATGCACTTACGATGCTTTTCAACAGCGTGTCATCCCTTGCCCAGACATGGCCGGACTGTCTCGTAAACCACTCGCGAGTTTTTGTGTATACAGAAACTCAATTTGTATTGCGCGTAACTCAAAAGTCCTGATACTTTGGAGCGGTTGGCACCCGAGAATCCAGTCTTCGCCCAACGACGTCGCCGAACGGTGAGATCGTCGGCTTGTATGCTTCGCTTTCACGAAAAGACTCGGCAGGTTCGGCTTCAAGTCGAACCGACAGAATCGATCTCGAACCTACTTGCGTCACTATCCCAGAGATTGCCCGTTAACGCCTACAATTCACGCAACGGGACGGCCGGAGTAGCTACCGGCTCGGCCTGTCCGGCGACCGTTCTTTGCTGTTTCCAGGGCGGTTGGCTGGGCAGGCACCCGCCGAGGAAACAGCAGCATGCAATCCGTCACCACATCTGACTTGCTTCGCGCACCTTTGAACCTCTCGCCGGATTGGCGTTACCTCTTTGAGGCGATCATAGCGCCAATCGAAGTGATCATTCGGCTTCGTCACGACAACGAATTGCCGACGATGAGCGAGGGCCAAATCCGACCCATCATACAAGAAGGTTTTCGGGCTCACGCTCGGCTGCGAGAGGCGACGCGAATCCTGGATGGTCTCGCTTTGAAATCCTGGGAAGTGTGCCTCGCCGTAAATAGAAACACCGGCCCGGCGTTTGGGCTGCTTACCGGCATGGAGCATATCTTTCTGACTCTGAATGAGCCGAAAAGAACGGCAGAGTTCGAGTGGAATCGGGGCCACTTGGTAAAGGCCGTTAAGGCATTCGATGAACAGCCGTTGTTGCGGGCACTTCGGGAAGCCGTCACGGCCGAGAGGGCCATCGAGTTTTCGCCCCAAGGCGATGATGGTGCGTTTGGAGAGCAGAGTCCGGAAAGTTTTGACGCCTCAACAGGGGCTGCGAAGCCGCCGAAGGAACCGTCAGACATCGCAACCAAAGCATACCGTCTGTACATCCTCCGTGGAATGAAGCAGAGCGAGATCGCCAAGGAACTCAGCAAAGAGCTTGGGCGGTCTATCACTCAGGGCCAAGTATCGCGCTTTGTATCGGATGCGACGGATTGGATCAAAGCTGGCAACGTCCTCCCAGAACTGCCGAGCCTCGACACAAAGCCCAGCGCAGTGGACCCAGATCTCATTGACCTGGGCCAACAAGGTGAACATCGCGTGAAGCGGCAGCGACCTCGCCGAAGCGATGAAGATTAGCCTTTGTCCGTCCATCATTTCAAGGCTCAGATCACCTGAGCCTTTTTGCTCTTTATGCGCGCCTTAACCCGCAGTTCCACACCAGTATGCGCGCTGTATGCGCGCGCATTTGCGCATATTCGCCAGGAATGAGGGGAGAGACCCCGCCCGACCCATGACACGGAGAGAGAAATGAGCGAGTTGCTTACAACTGGGGAGCTGGCGATCCGACTTCGCGTCCGACCACGAACCGTACAGCATTGGGCGCGAAGCGGGCGCATCCCGGCAGTGCGCCTCTCGGCAAAAGTTGTGCGTTACTACTTCGATGCGGTGCTGCGAGCGCTCCAAACGCAGGCCGACCGAACGGAGGTGATTCGATGAATTCTGCCCTGCAACACGATACTAAGGCGACGGAGTCCCCCGCGCTGCTGCTAACTTCCCACGAGGTGGCAAAAGCACTGGCGATCAGCGAGCGGACATTATGGGGCTTGTCAGCAAAGGGCGAATTGCCGCGAGTCCTCATCGGCCGATCCGTTCGATATCGCTTCGTGGATCTGGCGCAATACTGCGAGCGCCAGGCACGAAAAGAGTCAACACCCGGTTAATCCCGTCGCCAGTCGGACCTCGCCCGAAGCGCCGCGACCGCGACAGAGTGACACGATCGATGATTTTGGATTTTGAAGGCTGATTTGGGTGCGGGCCAAACCTCCGCAACGAGGTGAGGCCCGCAAATTCAGTGAACGGCAATAACACCACAGCACTGGTGCCGGATGAATTCTACCCGGTGGGCTTGCGCTGTCAATCACGACAGAGACACAGCCGAAAAGTCGATTGAGAATCAGCAAGCCGCGCTCACTTGTCTGGCCGAAATGTTGCGTTGTCCGTGCGGGCCTTTTGTGACTGACGATCACGTCCGCGAACACCGTCGTCTTGTGAAACGCATTGCCTCGGCTATCGCTCCCCACCTTCCTGGAGGTGGTTAATGGAGCACTACCCAAAGCGGCCGAAATACTTCTCGCATCAATTTTGCCGGCTAATGACCAAGGCGTGCGTGGCCAATCGGCTTGGTGCCGAGGTCTGTTGGCTTTTGACCGTTATCGTTCATCAAGAGGACGCTCGCCACTATCGACTGCCAGGAGTGACATTCTTCAACGAACAACTGCTTCCGTTGATCGGCGTCGGTTCAGTCGATTCTCTTGACCGCATTCGGAAGAAAGCCATCGCAATGGGTTGGCTCCACTATGAATCGGGCGGCAAGGGCAAGCCCGGGTTGTATTGGGTGCTCATCCCTGCAGAGTGGGCCGATTCGGACGATGGTCCGACCGACGAGGGCGGTGATGAGTACTTCCGCAAAAATGCGGAGCAAAGTACGGAGACAAATGCCTTTGTCCGCGAAAATGCGGAAGGAAGTGCGGAGACAACCGCGAGAGAAGCCGGAGACAAGTGCGGAACATTCATCCCTAACCCTATCCCTGACCCTAATACGCGCGCGCCTCGACCAAAAAAGGCGCATGAACCACTCCCTCAAGGCTTTGCCGAGTTCTGGGAGGTGTACCCTCGAAAGGTCGCCAAGCGACGAGCGATCAAGGCTTGGCTCAAGCTGTCGCCGGACTCCAAAACGCAAGCGGCGATAATTGAAGCCGTCAATCGCCAATCGACTTCGAAGAAGTGGCGCGAGGAAAACGGACAGTACATTCCTCACCCGGCGACCTGGCTCAACGACGGCCGCTGGGAAGATGAGGAGCCGAATGCGAGCGGCAATCCGGTTTTTTGAGACTGAGGCAGATTTGTTGCGGAGACACCAAAGCAGAGGAGCGGCCACGTAATGTCCGATCAAGTCCCACCCCAAAGCCGCGACGCCGAACGTGCGGTGATCGGCAGCATGATCCGAGATCGTACTGTAATTCTCGACTTGCGTTGCAATCTCTCGGTGGAGAATTTCTACTTCGATGCCCACCAGAAGATTTGTCGAACAATCTTTGCGATGCAGGACGCCGGGCAGGCTGTCGATCTTGTGACACTCGCCGATGAGCTTGATCGCAAGAAACTGCTTACCGATGTGGGCGGTCCCGCCTACCTCGCCGAACTTTGGGATGCTGCCCCTACATCGGCCAACTTCGAGCACTACGCTCGAATCGTCAACGAACGGGCAGCGTTCAGGCAATTGGCCCTGATCGGCACCCAAATCAACCGCGATGCCCTGGACAAGTCGCAACCGCCGACTGAACTTCTCGTCGCCGCGGAACAGCAACTCCACGAGATCCAAGACCGAATGGCCGCGAAAGGCGACACCGCATCCATTCAGCAGATGGCCGACGCCGCGATTGCACGTCTGGAAAAGAGGCGAAGTGGGAATATAGTCGGTATTCCCACCGGATACCCCGACCTGGACGAAATTACCGGGGGTCTGCAATCGTCCGAACTGGTCATCATCGGCGCCCGACCGAGTCAGGGGAAAACCGCCCTGGCCGTGAATATCGCCCGCCACGTCGGCGCGGCCGGACACTCGGTCCTGTTTGTTTCCTTGGAGCAATCACGGGATGAGTTGATCGACCGGCTAATCTGCTGCTTTTCCGGTGTGGACTCCTATCGAATGAGACTTGCGTGGAATTTGACCAATGACGACCAGTCACGAATCCAGGAAGCAATAGCGGTGATGTCGCCTTGGCGCATGGAGATTTCCGATGTTGGTCAGCAGACGGCAGCACGGATTGCGGCGACCGCTCGCCAAATGCATCGCAAGCGCGGCCTTGACCTAGTCATTCTCGATTATGCACAATTGGTCGTTCCTGAAAACCTACGCGCTACGCGATACGAACAAGTCGGACAAATCTCCAGACAACTCAAATTCCTTGCACGCGAACTGCATATTCCGGTCGTGGCCCTGGCGCAAGTCGGACGGAAGGCAGAAGAGCGCGAGCATGAAGAGCCAAAACTATCGCACTTGCGCGAGTCTGGGGATTTGGAGCAGAACGCCGATGCGGTTATCCTGCTGCACCGACCGCCAAAATCTGCATCAAACGATTCGCCATATCACGAGGACTCCGACGCCGAGTCGGGACCGCGACTTATGAAGGTCATCGTCGCGAAGAATCGAAACGGCCGCACCGGCTCGACCGTGTTGGCATTCCGCAAGGAGTGTATGCGGTTTGAATCGGTCGCGCGCGGATCGGAGCGTGTGCGGTGGTGAAGAAAACGGGATGAGTGTGCGACGGACAGAACCAACAATGCAATGAACCGGAACCCGAACGTTGGGGGTAATTGTGGACACGGAAACCAATGAATTGTACGGCGATCAACCGACGACGAAGAACCCGGTCTCACTTGCACCGATCGGGCGATTGCTGCTGACTCCTAGCGAGGCCGCCGCTGCATTGCGGATCAGCCCGAGGATGCTTTGGAGTCAGACCAAATCGGGAGTAATTCCATGCATTCGCCTCGGCAAGGCGGTCAGATATTCGCCAGAGGCGCTACAGGAATGGATCAACCGCTCGACGAGTCGTTCGGAATGAGGTGGCCAGTTTGACGGCAAAGTACAGCAGTTGTTAGAATCCCACGCCTGAATGCGCACGGTGACCGTCCGTGGCGGATCGGCAGCCGGTGGGAGGCCGAAAACACAGCAGTTGACACCACGATGAATGATAGAGGCCGAAAAAAGAGGTTGACGGCACGGCCTACTGCAGAGGGCAAGCGATCTCACTCGAAAGGAAAGCACCATGTCGAAGAAACGTAATCGTGGCAACGGTTCCGGTAGTGTCTTCAAGCGCCGCGACGATGGGCCATACGTCCTGAGTTGGTACGATCAGAACGGCACGCGCCGGGAACACAACACGCTGCAATTCGACAAGCAAACGGCCGAGCGTATCCTTGCAGACAAGCTTTCCGAAGTCGCTTTGCGGCGCGACGGCATTATCGACGCGAAGCTCGAATCAATTTCGATTCAAAGTAAGCGGTCGATCACGGAACATCTGGACGATTTCAAGGCGATGCTGACTGCGCTACAGCGTAGCGAAAGCCACGTCACGCGCACCAAGGTGTTCATCACGGAAGTCTGCACTAAAGCGGGATTCGTCTCGGCCAGCGACATTTCCGCCGATGGGCTCAATAAGGTCGTGGCCGAAATGCAGGCTGAAGATAAAGCCGCTCGGACGATTCAGGGGCGAGTCGTAGCGATGAAGGCGTTTACAAAATGGCTGACCGATCACGACAAGCTCGCTCATGACCCGTTGCGGAGCGTGAAGCGTCCGAGCACGAAAACCGATCGGCGGCGACGGCGGCGGATGCTACTCCCGACCGAATGGCCGTACCTGAAAGCGGCCACGTTGAAGAGCGGACCTCGCAACGGCATAAGCCCCATTGAGCGGATCACTCTTTACGAAACCGCAATTCAGACCGGGCTACGGTCGGCTGAGTTACGCTCGCTCAAGAAGGTCGATCTTTTTTTGGCCGGTGACAAGCCATACATCCGCTGCCGGGCGGAGAATACTAAGAACGGCAATGTTGCCAAGCAGTACATCGAAAAGAATCTGGCCGAGGACCTGCGCCGGCTTACCGCGAACAAGACTCCGGGCGCAAGCGTGTTCGTTATGCCTGACCCGTTGTACGTTGCCCGGACGTTAAGGGAGGACCTCGACGCGGCGCGCAAGGCATGGCTGGCCGAAGCAAAGCACGACGACGAAACTCGCAAGAAGCGAGAAGAGAGCGATTTCCTGGCGGTGACGAACGAACAGGGTGAATCGCTCGATTTCCATTCGCTGCGACATACAACCGGCGCGTGGCTGGCGCTAAAAGGTGTCCATGTCGGCGTCATCAAGACGGTGATGCGGCATAGCTCGATCACGTTGACGATGGACACCTACGGGCATCTTTTGCCGGATCAGCATTCAGAGGCGATCGGCGTCATGGCGTCGATGCTGAACGACCAAAACCCCCTCGCGGCGACCGGAACGGCCGGAATAGCGCCCGCAGTACAAACCGCAGTAGAAGTGCGAAAACAGACCCCCTCCGATGCGACGAAATGCGATGAAACCACCAGCGAGTGCTGCGAAGATGCCTCGGACGCCAAACGTAACCTGTTACGCATAGCGGATGTATGCGACGGCAAACAAAGTGATGCGATGAAAGCTGAAATTGGGCCGGACAGGATTCGAACCTGTAACCAAGGGATTATGAGTCCCCTGCTCTGCCGTTGAGCTACCGGCCCTTTCTGACCTCAGCATATTCGAAGGCGTGAGGGCAACCAAGCCGGATCGAACACTCGATCGCTTCGGGCGCGGCGGAGTACACTGTATGACATGGCTGCAACTGATTTGGTTCTCGCATTTACCGGCGCCAGCGGCGCTCCATACGGCGTCCGGCTGCTCGAAGTCCTCTTGGCGGCGGGCCGATCGGTCCATCTCGTCATCAGCCCCGCGGCCATTCAGGTCGCCGCTCAGGAACTCGAACGCGCCGTGCGGCTCGATCAGTTCCGTCCGCAAGACTTGCTCGGCTCGGAACTGGTTGAACGTCTTGGATCGAAACTGGCCGGCCTACATTATCACCACTTTCAGGATTTTTCCGCGGGTATCGCCAGCGGTTCGTTCCTAACCGGCGGCATGATTGTGTGCCCGTGCAGCATGGGGACGGTCGCGGCGATTGCTCATGGGCTGTCGCAAAACCTCGTCCATCGGGCTGCCGATGTTCACTTGAAAGAACGGCGACAGCTCGTTCTGGTACCGCGCGAAACTCCACTGGGTCTGGTGCAGCTTCGAAATTTGACTGCGTGCGCTGAGGCGGGCGCCGTCATTCTGCCGGCGATGCCCGCGTTTTATACCAAGCCGCGCGCGTTGAGCGACATGATCGATTTCGTCGTCGGCAGAATCTGCGACCAGGTCGGCGTCGAGCATTGTCTGCTTCGCCGTTGGAGTGAAAGCAGCAGCTGATCTGGGCATCACGCAACACGGGAAAATGCTAGATTTCAATTTGAGCTGCCGTTGCTGGGGTTCCCCCTCAGACAACTAAATGCCCGTGCCGGCTTGGCCCGTTGTCATGCCGGTGTTCGTGCCGCCCCGGCATCGAGGCGCCTGAATGCACCCCCAGGAATTCGCGCTGCTGAAGACGATCCGCGTTCAGCCCCGCGACGACGGGCCGAGGCTGGTATACGCGGATTGGCTCGAGGAGCGCGGCGAGTGCGCTCACTCCGAGTTTATTCGCGTTCAGATCGCCAAGGCCGAAATCGACGCCTATCATCCTCGGCAATCCCTCCTTGCTCGTCGCGAAGCCGAGCTGATCGATGAGCATCTTGAAGACTGGGTCGGCCTTGGGTTTCGGCAATTCGCGTCGTACCAACCGCCGGCGGATGAACCGATCTTCGAACCTCTGGACCCGGCGACAACGCGCGAGGTCAAACCACAACCTCGATGGTACTTTCATCGCGGCTTCCCCTGGGTCGAAGTCAGTGCCGGCCAGTTCCTCAGTCACGCGGAAATGTTGTTCGATGCCGCGCCCGTCCTGCAGCTACATATTGGACAAGACAGTTTCAGGGAATTGATTCAACGCTCTCGCGATCCGCGCTCCGTGTCGCCGCGGCGTGAGATTTTTCAAAGCTTGCTCTCGGCGCCGCAACTGCCGTCAACGGGCCTGGAGCTGACGTTGACCGAGGAATCGGACTGGGATCTGCTCGCTCAGCACGGCCGAGGGCTGCGCCTGACCGCGCTTCACTCGCGCGGCGCGACCGCCTACGTTTGGCATCTGCGCGAGCTTGCCCGCATGCCGGGCCCGGAAGATATCGCCGAGCTCTCGCTGAACCAAATGAATCTCACGGATCCGGCAGCTCGCGAGCTTTCGACTTGTTCGTTCATGCCGAATTTGCGTAGCCTCGACTTGCGAGGCAACCATCTCGGGCCCGATGGTATTACCGCTTTGACGTCGGCTTTGTCGAACGGACGAATCCGCGTGCTCGACCTGTCGGACAATCCGCTCGGAGACGCAGGGGTGAAACAGCTAGCACTGTGGAAAGGTCTGGCGGCCGTCGAAGTGCTGCGATTGGAGGGCTGTCAAATGAGTCCGCGAGGTGCGGCGTCGCTGGCCAATTCCCCATATTTGCAACGGTTGACTCAGCTGGGACTTCAGCGCAACCAAATCCGCGGCGCCGGCGTGGCCGCACTCATGAATCAGCGCGGGGCTGATTGGCTGAGTCAACTCGCGAGGCTGGACCTTTGCGGCAATCGGATCGGCTCAGTCGGCGTGCAACACCTGGCGATGGCTGCTCCATTCATGCGCAAGCTTCGTCGCCTATTTCTCAGCGCGGACCGAGACGAACTCAATCGGCAGGATGAACAGAGCCTTCGCCAGATCTTCGACGACCGACTCCAAATCGACTGGTTTCAACCAATAGGATGAGTTTCGTCGCAAGGGAATCCGCAAGATCGTTTCGAGCTATTTCTTTTTGGCGGCCTTCTTTTTCAGTCCCTTCAACGTACCCCAATCGACGACGTCCGTCGCCGCGCCGCCGATCGATTTGCATAGCCCGCGCACCTCCTGAAGCATCTGCACGGTCTTCTTCTTGAGCGTCTTGCCGGAAGAGCTTTCCACGTTCAGGCGTAGGAGCGGCTCGTTGTTGGAACGGCGGATGCTGAACCACCAATCCGGCCGGTAGCCATCCATGACGTGACGGTAGCGCTGACCATCTTTGTCTCCTGGAGCGGCCGCGAAAAGCACCGACTCATCCGCATACGTTTCTGACTTTGGGGTATAAACACTGACTCCGTCGATCTCGAGAACATACGAGTCACCGCCTTCGCGATAGCTGCCGGCGATTTGATCCACCACTTGCTTGCTGATATTTTGCCAATCGTCACTCTGGACGCGGATATTGATTTCGCCGGAATGATGCCAGCACGGCAGCGCCTCGATCACTTCGGAAACGGTCTTGCCTCCCGCATGCAAAGCTTGCCAGAAAGCCATGAGGGCGATGATGCCGGAGTCCTGGTAGTAACTCTCCGGGAAGTTGTAATGAGCCGACGACTCGCCGCCCCAAACTGTCCCGACCTTTTGCATGGCCGCCTTCAGCGTGTCCTGGCCAACCTTGCACAGATACGGTGTGCCGCCAAATTGTTGAATCGTATCGACGACTCCCCAAGAGCATGTCCCTGTGAATGCCACGGACTTGTTTGTTCCAGTGGCGGCAGGAAGCGTGAACGCGATAATCGCTTCGAGCAGCTGGTCGCCGCTGATTACATCGCCATTTTCGTCGACCATGAAGAGCCGATCGGCATCGCCGTCGAATGCGGCGCCGAAAAGCGCACCACGCTCGCGTACCGCCTTGCCGAGCGCATCGAGAGCGCCGGGCAAGCCGGGGTTTGACGGTCGGCTCGGGAATCGGCCATCGATCATTGCGGCAATTGCGTCAACACGGGCTCCCGGCACCTCCGCGCGCAATGGATCGAGCAACACGCTTCCCACGCCGTTGCCCGGGTCGATCACGATAGTACCGGTAAAACTCGCTCGGTCTGGCGCCCAGCGGCAGGCATGACGAACAAAATCCTGGACGATCGGGACCGGAGTGCCGGGAAAAGGCAGCGACGAAGCGGAGGCGGCCGCAGCGACGACCGATTTAGAATCAGCTTCGAGATACGGCTTGAGATAGGTCGGGCGGATGGTATCCAAGCCCGGCAGCGCACCCGTCTTGATCGGGCGAACCATCTTAATGCCGTTGTATTCAGGCGGGTTGTGCGACGCGGTGATCATGACGCCGGCATCGGCGCCGTTCAGCCGTGCACCAGCAGCCCAGCAGACCGTATCCGTCGTCGCCAGTCCACCCGGCAGCGCGATTCCTCCTGCACTGGAAATGCCCTGGATCAACGCTGCATAAATCGCCGGCGACGTCAATCGCCCATCCCGCCCGACCACGATCTTGGGCGCGGCGCTCGCGGGGATTTCTTTCAGATCCTTCAGATACTTGACCAGGTAACGGCCCACGAAGAATGCCAATTCTTCGTTCACTTGCCGGGGGTAATCGCCGCGGAAATCGCTGCCACGCTCGAACTGTTTCGGGTCAATCATCGATGGGTCTCTCGGGAAGTATGGGCCAAGCCGATCAAGCAGATTGGCGAGCAACTATAGGTTCTAAATCGATTCACAGTGACTATGGGATGTCACCTGCGGCGGTCATCGAGAGGATATGGTACAGCTGATTCGACATGCCGCCATTGAATGAGCTGGCGTTCTCAGTCTTCATAAAGCGCGGCAGCTGAAAGGCGAATCGAGCCCATTTTTCGCGCGAGGATTGGTACAATCTCGACTGGCCCTCGATCGCCGACTCAGTTCAGGGAGTCTCGGAACGATGACGGAACCCTGGTATAAGGATGGACTTCGATTCACTTGCACGCGCTGCGGCAATTGCTGTACCGGCGAACCAGGTTCGGTCTGGGTTAACGACGAGGAAATCGCGGCCATCGCGGAATCAAGGGGCCAATCGATCGAAGAAATCACGGCGATGTACACTCGGTCCGCGTATCGCGGACCGACGTTGCGAGAGAAGCCAAACGGCGATTGCGTATTCTATGATCGCGAAGCCGGTTGCACGATTTACTCGATTCGACCGAGACAATGCCGCACCTGGCCGTTCTGGGAAAGCAATCTCAGGACTCCCGCAGCCTGGGTACGCACCAATTCAGTTTGCCCAGGTTCCGGCCGCGGAGAGTTGATTTCGGTCGAAGAGATTACGCGCCGTCTAAAGGTGATCAAACTGTGAATACGGCAAGCATCGACGATCAAGTTCGTGCCGTCTATGCAGAGGTCGATGCCGCTGTAGCCGCCGCGGGACCGAAATGCGATGCCAGCGGCCGCTGCTGCCGTTTCAAAGAATGGGGCCACGTCCTGTATCTCAGCCAGCTTGAAGCCGATGTACTTTTATCCGCAGCCCCGCCTTACGTTTCGCCGGTGTCCGCCGATTTCTGTCCGTTTCAGAAAGACGACTTGTGCACAGCCCGCGAGCCGCGCCCGCTGGGCTGTCGTATTTATTTTTGTGATCCCGCCTATCAGGACACCGGCAATCAAATCATGGAGTCGGCTCTATCGAAACTCAAGCAATTGGCGCGTGAGCGCGGCCTGGAATGGCGCTACGCTCCGCTGCACGCGTTTCTAAATGAATCCGCTTCGGGCGGCGCTTCTGCCGGACCATGCCCGGCGAGCCGCGTACCACTGACTGTAGTCGTCGAGTCAACGCCGAATGCGACGTCGTAGTCCGAGGGGCGAGAGCAAATTTCGTGGCGACCGTTTCCATCCGTTGCCGGAGCGTTTCGATTTTGGTCGCGCACGCGCACCAAGGCAGCTGACGGTCGTGCCGGATATGTCGATCGCTCACAGGGTAGGGATTCTGCGTCGTTTGACGGCGGCACCGGCTCACAAATATGTGCTGCTGGACGGGCTGAGGCCTCAAAATTTAGCTACTTTACCAAGGGCACGATCCTAACGATCAAGTCACCGTTACTGGTCTTCAGACAAACATTGTCGCGGGAAGAATGGCGGATGAGCGAGAGCGATCCGAAACAACCGAGCCAACTGCCGCGCGAACCCGACCCAGAAATGACGCGGTCCGAAGCCAATCTGTCTGCCTGGCTCGACGGTCTCGATCTGCCGACAGGTGCTTCCGCCAACCAAATTCCGGTCGATCCAAGTCTTACTCCCGTTCGATCTTCGGATCTTCCGCTCAAGGAAATTGCGCGACCAGACTGGGTTGATCTGACGCCGCCGGAGGAGTTCCCGACGTGGGCTGAGCTGCCGCGGCTCGAGATGATCGATCAGCCCAGCATGGCTATGGCATTTCGCCTGCCAAGTACGCCGGTCGCTCTGCCAGAACCTGCAAATGCCGCCCCCACGGTCCCTAAGGAACTACCCGCACCCGCGCCGCTTGTCACGCCGCCGCCCGGTATCGTCGTCGTCAACGACACGTTTCCCGAACTTCAGCGGCTAGGGACGAGCAAGTCTGCGGCTGTTCGAGAAATATTGCAATCGCCCGTGCTGCCGATCGCGGGCACGAAATCCCCAAGCACTCTCATTTCGCCGCCGCATCATTCCGGCGAAGAAAAAATCGACGATCTCGTGGCAACGACTCCGCTGCCATCGACAGAGCTTCCCCCCGACGACGCTTCGGCTCCCCGAGTCGAGAGCCAGGAGCGGCTTCCCGGCTCCGATACTCCCAGTCGAGTCCATCGCCCGAACGAACTCCGCGAGATGTTGGCATCACCCACCGAATCGAGCGATTCCACTCCTGCGAATCCTGAATCGGTCGAGCCAATTGCAAAATCCATCATCGTCAAAGTGGCGGAGCAACCAGGCCAGGTTGCCGATCCATCAAAATCAACGATCGACCGACGGCCGCCATCGCGGGCGTCGAGTCCGGCCAGCACCGGATCGATCGAGCCGACCGCAATCGTTCAGCGCGGCCGACCCGTCGTGTATGGCATGGTCGTGCGCAATACCAGCACCGAGGCGATGTACCACGTGCGCGTCGAGCATGAGCTGCCAGTCGGACCGCGATTCGTGTCGGCCGACCCCCCACCGCAACTAATCGGCCGCCGCCTGGCCTGGGAGCTGGGCACGCTCGAGCCAGGCGCCAAGCACCGCTTCCAGGTGACCATCCAGCCCAATCGCGCGGAGGAGCTCCCCGAGGACGCGACCGCGTTGTTTCAAGTTTATCAGTGCCTGCATAACCGTTCGCGAATCCTGCGTCCCGCCGTGACCATTGCTCTTTCCGCTCCCGCCGTCGTGAATGTCGGAGAAATGGCCCCGCTGGCCGTCGAAGTGCAGAACACCGGCAACGGAGCGGCCACCGATTTGCGCGTGCTCATTCCTTTGCCGGCGGGACTGGCCAACTCGGGCGACCCGGCACTTGAGTTTCGACACCCGCGTCTTGCGCCGGGCGGGCGAGCTCGCTTC
>Ga0207125_10043_pt1 | contig 30681 bp, 22 predicted proteins | sample Alteio_BWMinHeat_19_FD_153556 | JGI IMG/M metagenome (GOLD analysis project Ga0207125, IMG submission 153556) | Enriched cells from forest soil in Barre Woods Harvard Forest LTER site, Petersham, Massachusetts, United States -... | ecosystem: Environmental > Terrestrial > Soil > Temperate forest >...
ACTTCCTGGTTGCGGCGAAACAACGCCTTTGGCAAGTGCTTCCCCTGAACCCGACGGGGTATGGCAGCTCACCGTACTCGGCGCTGTCGGCGTTTGCGGGGAACCCGCTGCTGATCAGCCTGGAGTTTCTGGCGCGCGATGGCTGGATTGCCTGGGAGCGTCTGAATGGATTGCCGGGCGCGGAAGGCCCAGCGGATTTTGGCGCGGCATTTGAGCGCAAGCTGCCTGTAATCGAAGAAGCCGCGGCGAACTTTCTGGATCGTGCCGGCGATGAACTCAAGCTGCGATTTCAAAAGTTCTGCCAGGAGAATATTTCCTGGCTCACCGACTATGCGATGTTCAACGTGCTGCGCCGCGAGCACGGATACGCGAGCTGGCATGAGTGGCCCGAAGAATTTGCGCTGCGCGACTCCGCGGCGCTGGCCCGGCTGATGAACGATAAGGGCCGCGAACTGGCGATCGAACAGGTAATCCAGTTTTTCTTCAATGAGCAGTGGTGTGGGCTGCGCGGGTACTGCGCTGAGCGCAAGGTAAAGCTGCTGGGCGATGTCGCCATCTTTGTGAGCTACGACAGCGCCGATGTGTGGACGCATCCCGAGATTTTTGAGCTGGATGAGAAGCGGCGTCCGTTGCGGGTGTCGGGCGTGCCGCCGGATTACTTTTCGGCGACGGGGCAGCGGTGGGGCAATCCGCTCTACAAGTGGTCGCTGTTGCAGGAGCACGGGTTCGATTGGTGGGTGGCGCGGATTCGGCGCTCGCTCGCGCTCTACGACAGCGTGAGGCTCGATCACTTTCGGGGTTTCGAGGCCTATTGGTCGATTGCCGCGGAAGAAGAGACGGCGCTGCACGGGCAATGGGTGAAGGCTCCGGGGCAGGCGCTGTTTGCCCGGTTGAAGGAGATCTTCGGGGAGCTGCCGTTTATCGCGGAAGACCTGGGGCTGATTACGATTGAAGTCGACGAGCTGCGCGAATACTTTGGCATGCCCGGAATGCGCATATTGCAGTTCGGCTTCGCGGACCGCGGCGGCCACATGTATCTGCCGCATCGCTACATCCCGAACACCGTGACGTACACCGGCACGCACGACAACAACACCACGCTGGGTTGGTGGATCGAGGATGCTACGGCCGTCGAACGCGCGAATGTGCAGACGTACCTGCAGGAGATCGAGCACGATGGCGAGATCGTGTGGGCGATGATGAAGGCGGCGGCGCGGTCGGTTGCGAACCTGTGCATCTTTCCGTTGCAGGACGTGCTGCACCTCAATAGCGACGCTCGCATGAACAAGCCGGGCGATGGGTTGGGGAACTGGACATGGCGGTACAAGCCGGACGCGCTGCATCCTGACTTTGCGCTAAAGCTGGCTGCGTTGATGGAAATGACCGACCGCGACGGATACGAAAAGCCGATTGAGGGAATTACGGCCGGACAGCCGAGTGATGAAGCGCATTTGCGCGTCGATGAAGGAACGAAATACTAAACTAATGAGCAAGAGGAGAATGACGTGCCACTTTCTGGAGAAGCAATTCGTACGATGAACTACGTTGACGACATTTCGGTGACGCTGCGGCGCATCCTTTCCACGCTGCCCATGTTGACCGACGAAGAGCGGGCGAGGGTAGCCGAGCACATCAAGGCGGCTGACCCGAGCTATGAGACGGTGGTCAACGCGGTATCGGCGAAGGCGTGATTTCTGTAGAAGCGATCGCGGTCATCGGCGCGGGGACAGCAGGGAGAGCGTTCGCTCTGGCCTGCGCCCGCGCCGGTTTTCGTGTGGCGCTGGAAGACGTGATGCCGGAGAAGCTGCGGCGCGCGCAGGATGAGTATGCTGCGGTGGTCGAGGAACTGGCTGGATCGCTGCGCTATGTGAGCACAGTCGAGGATGCGGTGGCGGATGCTGACCTTGCCGTCGATTTCGTGCCGGACGAACTGGAATCGAAGCTGGAAATTTTTTCGCTGCTCGACCGCATGGCGCCGCCGCGGACGATCCTGTGTACACCGACCAATGCACTGAGTATTACGGACCTGGCTTCGTGTACCTATCGGGCGGAGCGGTGTGTGGGTTTGCGGGGTGGGTCGCTGCTGGGCGATGATGTCGAGTTGATGCGGAGCCGGTTTCTGAACGCCGAGGTTGAGGTTGCGGTGGTCGCGGTGTGGGAGCGGCTGGGGCTGGAGTTGCCGGTCGGCGTGGATGTAGAGCCGATGCTGGTAAAAAACCTGGCGCACTGAATTGCAGAAAGAATAAGGTTGGCGCAATCCTTTCGATCTTCGCCCGCGTAAGCTGGATGCGAATCATGAAAGAGGCACTTCCATGTGCAGACCGCTGATGCAGATTGGCTTAGGGAAAGTTCGGCTGGCAATATTGCTGGCCCTGTTGTTTTCGTTCTGTGCGCACAGCGTGGCGCAGGCACCAGCCACAGCAGCGCCGCCGCAAAGCGTCTCGCCCGCTCCCACACTTGCATCACTGGCGGGGAGGTACGATGGCGGACAGATGGAAGTTGGCGCCGAACTTCTGTTGAAGCCGGACGGACACTTCGAATACGAGCTGGCCTACGGCGCGATGGATGAAGAGGGCAAGGGCACGTGGGAGGTCCGGGATGGCGTGGTGTTTCTGACCAGCGTGCCGGTGGTCGTGCCACCGCGGTTTGTGGTTGAGAGCGATGTGCCGGAGCCGAAGGGTGGGTTGTGGATCAAGATCAGCAACGGGCCGCTGATGGAGGGATCGCGGCAGCGGGTCTATTTGCTCTATGGCCCAAAAGACGAACCGGATATGGCGGAGATTGCCGACGATGGCCACGTCCCGCTGCCGGGTGGCCGCAAACCTACGGCGATCATTCCTGAGATTCCGGTTTACCCGATTATGCAGAAGCCGATACCGCTGACCGGGACGGGTGGCCATCGCATCGTGATGAAGTTTGAGAAGAACGACATCGGCAAGGCGGATTTTCGCGCGCAGCGGCTGGCGATAGAAGACGGCGTGCTGGTGATGGAGCGGCGGGATTTGGGGTTGAAGCTGCGCTTCAGGCGGCGGTAGGCGGGTACTTTTGTCGTTGCCTTTCTTGTTGTCATCCCCGCAGGGGACCTGTTGTCAAATACCTGCTCCTATCGATTCAGCCACCGGCTTCCTCATCTCATCGTAAAGATCTTCCCAAGTCGGGTTGGTTCTTTCGATGAGCTCGATCTTCTGCGCTCGAGTGTAGCGTTTTAGTTCTTTTTCTCTCGCGATCGCATTGCGAACATATCGAAAATATTGGAAGTAAACGAGGCGATCGATGTTGTAGTGCGCTGTATGCGAGCCCGGGAGATGCTCCTTGTGTTCCGAGGTGCGGGTGAGCAGCCTGTTGGTCATGCCAACGTAAAGGTTCCGAGAACGGCTGGAGAGAATGTAGACCCAGAAATGATACTCGCGGGTTGGGCTTGCCATGGTGGGAAGGGTAGCAGGTTTTTAACAACAGGTCCTCTGCGAGGATGACAACAAGAAAGGCAAAGACAAAGGCAGAGCAATTGCAGTTTGGTGACAGTCCATGGACCGTTCAGACAATGGAACGCACCCGCCGGTATCGTCGCCACGCCAGTAAAACAGGCACAGCAAGAATGACCAGCCAGATCAGAATGGTGGGCCCGTACTCCTCGAAGAAGAGCAGGAATCCCAGCAGTGTATCGGTCGCGTTGTGATAACCGGCGACGAAGGCGTTGTGGATGCGCGTGAGGGCGGAGTTGTCTGGTGAATTCAACTGCGCTTTGTATTCCTCAGTGAACTGAATGTCGATCGTGGCGAAGTCGACGCGATGTTCGAGGGTTTTCTGTTCGGCCTCCATGCTTTCGATTTCGCCGCGCACGCGGGCGATCTCTTCCTCGACTTCGAGGACATCGGAAACTTTGCCGGTGCGCTGCTGAAGGATGGCGCGGAGTCTCTCTTCCGTGCCGCGTGAAGTGGTCAGGCGGGCGACGAGGTCTTCGTGCTGCTGGGTGACTTCTTCTCCGGACTGGATTTCGTTCTGTATGCGGCCGAGCGTTTTGATGTCAGCAACCCCGGCCGCGAGCTCAGGGGCAGGGATGCGGAGGGAGGCGCGGAGACTGCGCGCGGAATTTTCCGCTGTATCGGCGTTGAGCTGCGCGGAGTAGCCGTGATGGAGGGCGAGGATTTGATCGAGAGATGCGCGCGCGGTTTCGACGTTCTTCACCTGGATGGTGAGAGAGACTGAGCGCGCGATCATGGGAGTCGGCAACGTCCCGTTGCCGAGCTGTTTCGGACCGCCCGCCAACGGTCCGTCACCGAGTTGTTCCAGACCGCCTCCAGAATATCTATCCGCGCGCGGTGGGGTTTTTACAGCGGGCGGCTGCGCCAAAGTCGCGTTTATTGTGCCTTGGTACCGGTCAGCCTGCTTCGATTTGCCCATCTGCTCGTAAAGGGGCTGGCTTGCAGGCGGCGGCGCAAAGATTTTCGCAAACTGTTCAAGCCGGTCAAGCTGCTTTGACTCAGCGTGCTCGTTTGCTCTCGTCATCGTTTCAGCCTCAGCCATGAGTGGCCGCGGCTGGGACCGGTTCCAGACCGCCACGATAAGCAATGTTGCAAAGATGCCTGCTAAACCTCCGCCTCCGATTGCCCATACCTTCCAATTCCGATGGGGAGCGCGAATTGGTCTGTAGCTTTTTTCCCTTCCATCTGTCGCTTTCGTGATGAACTCTTCCAGACTCGCCGGGATGACAGGTACCGTCCAGCGGGCGAGAGACTGGGACGTATTGCGCAGATCGTCGGCCAGCGCGGCGCACTCGGCGCAGCCTGCAACGTGGAGAGAAACGGTTTCAGCCTCCGCGGCGGAGAGCTCGCCGTCGAGCCAGGCCATGATGTCTTCGGGGGCGACTGCGTGTGCGGTGGTAGTCATGCGCGCTCCTCGTAAGTTGCGAATGCGGTGGTCGGTGATGTGGGCGCCGGAGTGGCAAGCAGGTGGTGGAGCGCGGCACGTGCCCGGAAGAGGCGCGAGCGGACGGTATTGACCGGCAGCTTGAGAAGTTCGGCGATCTCGGCATAGCTCAACTGCTCGAACTCGCGCAGCAGGAGGATTTCGCGGTCGTGGGCGTTGAGCCTGGCGACGGCGTCGCGGACGGCGAGATCGGTGTCGAGGGTGTTGGGTGAGGAGGGCTCGGCGGAATCTGTGCCGAGGAACATGGCGCGGAAAGCAGCTTTGCGGCGATGCGCGCGCAGAATCTTGAAAGCGATGGCGTAAAGGTAAGTGCGGAAGAGCGCGGAGACTTCATAACGCGAAGACGCCCGCAGAATGGCGAGGAAGGTTTCCTGCGTCAGCTCTTCAGCATGGGCCGTGTCGGGAACGCGACGGCGGAAGAAGCCGAAGAGCGGCTGTTTGTAGCGCGAGAAGAGCTCGGCGAAGGCATCGCTCGAGCCCCGGGAAAAGGCAACCATCAACTGCTCGTCGGTTGCGTCGTTCGTTGGTCCGGGCATCAGTGCCTCCGACTGTAGGACGAACGCGGATGGGGTTTCTTGCATGGATTTTCCGCCCTTCACATCTGGTAATGCGATGAGGAGGAAGAAAGTTCCCGGGTTTAGTACTTTTCGGAATTGTGAGATCTATCGAGGTTTGCAGAGAACCCAATACATACCGCGCACGTCGCTGCGCCACTGAGGCAGCAGGTAGATGAGGACCATTTCTTCCGAGAGGGAGAGGATGTAGGCGGTTACTGTCAGCTCAAAGAGCCATCCGTGGTATCCGAAGAAGAAGAGGGTCATGACGAAGGTTCCACCCACGAGTGCTGCTATACGGGCCAGGAAGGTGTGAAAGCTCGATACTCGACCGTAACGCCAGAGGGAAGCCAGCACTTCGACGGCATAAAAGCTGATGACCAGCAGCAGCCCGAAGGCGTGGTGGGTGAGGAAGGGTTGCTGGAAGACGAGGACGCCCAGGGTGCCGATGGCCGTCGTGGCAACATCGGCGAGGGAGTCAAGACGGGCACCGAAGGCTGAGGTGAGGTCGAAGGCGCGGGCGATCAGGCCGTCAGCGATGTCGCTGAGCATGCAGGCAAGAAAAAGCCACTGGAAGATGTCCACACGGTGCAGGATGAGGGTTGCGAGCAGAAGGGCGGCCGCGCAGAGCCTTGCCATGGAGATGACGTTGGGGATGTTCCGCCATAGAGGGAGGAAGAGGGTTTGCTGCATGGTTTGCGGCAATTATAGCGGCCATTACGGGCGCGGCGGAGGAGAACAGGCACGGCAAAGGCAGAAGCGGATCCTCTGCGGGGATGACAACAAGAAAGGCAACGGCAACGGCAACTGCAAAAGTAGATCCCTACGGGATGACAAACCAGAAAAACAAAGGCAACGGAAGCTTAGTCGTTGCCCTTGTTGCAGACGTAGGCCTTTTGCATGTCGGCGCGGGCTTCGTTCACGGCGCCCTGGGTGTTGTCGTTGGTTTGCACGGCGAGCCGGTACTCGTTGACGGCGCGTTCGCGTTGGCCGGTGCAATCGAAGATGCGGCCCAGCTCAATGTGGCTCCAGACTTCGGTCCACTTGGGATCGCCGTCGCCGCGCAGAGCGTCGCGGAAGGTGTTTGCGGCGGACTGGTAGTTCTTCTGCATGAAGAAGATTTCGCCCAGGCGGTAGTTGGCCAGGGAGCTGGATTTGTTGGCGTCGAGGGCCTTCTGGTACTCCCCGATAGCGGCGATCAGGTCACCCTGCGCCACCTGCTGCTGGCCGCGCAGGACCGCGACGCGGACGGCAAGATCAGGGGTGGACTTCAGCAGCCAGTTGTCGGGATCGATGGTGATGTGGCGGGGGCGGCCGAAGGTCTCGACCGTGAATTGCGATTCGTCTCCGGAGAGATCGACGCGGCGGTCTTCGGTCTTGCCTTCGGTTTCGATGCGAAGCTGGACGGGCATGCGGAAGAGATCGAGGTCCTGGGTGACGGAGCCGATCGTGCGGAAGCCCTTGTTGTTTCCAAGACGAAGCACCGTGTATTTGTTGCCGAAGTTAGGTGCGCCCGTGCCGTTCACCCACTGCGAGAAGAACGACGTCAGCTCAAGTTTGGACTGCGCTTCGGCAACCTGCTGCACGTTGGAGGTGCGGACGGGCTTGTCGGTATATTGCGTGAGCAGCCCGCGGAGAAAGGCCTGGAAGGCGTCGTCGCCCAGCTCCCAGCGCAGCATATGGAAGACCATGGCGCCCTTTTCGAGGGTCATGGACTGGAACTGCGGAGAGAACGGATCCAGACGCCCGAGGGTCGAAAGCGGATCGGTATCGTAGGCCAGCGCCCCGGCGGAGACATCGGTGATCGCGCCCTCGAACGAGGTTTTGCCGGCGGAGTCTTCGAGGTACATCAGCTCGCCGTAGCGGGACATCCCGTTGGTGATCCAGGCATCGTTGAGTGTGGCGGGCGAAATCTGGTTGCCGAACCACTGATGCGCAATGGTGTTGGCGAAGAGTCGCGCATTGCCGCGATCCGGACGGATGGCAACCACTTCCGGGCCCCAGGAAGCGGAGACGGCGTCGGGTGGAAGCTCGACCACGTCGAGTTTGCCGGTTTCGGCAGGACCGAGCAGGCTGGAGAAGAACTCGAACTCGCGAGCGACGGTGTTGGCGAAGTCGTGGGCCTTGTCCTTATTCTTTTCGGTGGTGAAGACGCGGATGTTGGCGATGCCGGGAGGATTGTACGGCTCCAGGAACCTGCCGGCGACGATGGTTCCGGGAAAGCCGGAGCGGGTCCAGTTAAAGCTGTACTCGGTCTTGTCGCCGGCGGCTTTTTCGCCTGTGAAGCCGCTTCCCACGACGCGCTCGCCCTTCGGAACGACAATGTGGGTTTCGGCCGTAAAGCGGTCGGTGTACAGGCCAGGCATGGAGATGGGGAACCAGCGGCCGGGGTACAGAAGGATACTGATGGGATCGGCTACCGCGGCGAGCTTGATGCCATCGACGGGGCTGGTGTCGAGGGTGAGGGCGCCGGTGTACTCGAAGGTGAAGGCGGTGGATGAATTTTTGGCGATGGGCGCGGTTGGGGTGACGCGCAGCGTGGAGTCACTGGCGACCCGCTCGGTAGTGAGCACGTGGCCCTGGCCGTCCGTCACTTTCGTGATCTGCAGCCCGTTGTTGAGGCCGAAGATGACGACGGTCAGGTCGTCGAGGGTCTGAAAGCTGACGTTGACGGTCGCCGTCAGGTGATTGGTCGCAGGGTCGATTTCGGCGTGGATGATGTAGTTGGTGACATCGATTTGCTGGCGCAGCGGGATGGAGGCGTGCGCGGTCGCGAAGGCGGTGAACAAAGCGAGGCAAAAAGCAATGGGACGCTTGACCATACGAGAGGTTCCTTGGGACACGGCGAATCTGGGGGCTAGTTCGGCCCGTCACTGACCTTAGACGATGATTCTACGGGTTCGGACTTACATGCGCATTGAGCGCGGAGATGACAGTGTCGGCGAGGCGGCCAATCGATGTTTCGCCGAGTCGAGGGTACAAACTTTGGCGAACTCCCGCTAACCCCGATATTTGGCGCTGTCGTTCCGGACCCTCTAATAAGAGCGGCGCGAGTGCTTGAGCGACGTTCGCTGCCGTGAAATTCCCCTGCAGAAGCTCTGGTACCAAGCGATACTGGGCAATAAGATTCACCATTGCGATTGGCTGAATTCCGTCTGGCCCGCCCAAGTCGCGGAATTCCTCGGGGTACTGCACCAGCTTTTTGGCGAGAGCAAACGTGAGGGGCGAAACGCGGTACACCACGACGAAGGGGTTTCCTATGACGGCTGCCTGAATAGTCGCCGTACCGGAAGCAACGACCGAAGCGCGAGCGTGGAACAGGGCGTCACGAGCGTCGGAAACGAGCGTGAGGCGAGGCGAGGGCCCGGAAGGCGAGGCGGATTCGGAGAAGTAGCGAAAGGCTTCGCGGTCGAGATCGGCGATAAAAGCTTCGAGGCGGGTGCGATCGATGGTGGACGCGACCGGAAGCAGGAACTCGTAGCGGGTATGGGCGGCGGAGTTGGTGGGGAGTTCGAGATGGTCGCCGTCGAAGGTGATTTCAGAGGAATGCGTGGTGATGAGGTCGGAAACGGCCAGCTCATGCAGCGCAGGCAGGTTGGCGCGGATTTCTTTCCAGCGCGATCCGGGAAGCACGGCGATCCAGATTTTTGCCGGATCCAGCCCGTAGGCAGTGGCGTAGTCCTCGCGCGAAATTGTGGGGAGTGGGGCTTCGGCAAGTGGGTGGCCGACGAACTCGGCGGCGACGTTGCGGTTGCGGTAGAAGGTCTCCTCGAAGGGAAAGATGACCATCATCTTCGACACGCGCTGCTGCACCCAGCGCAGGCGGGACCGCTTCCACGCCCAGAGCTGCGGAGAAACGAACCAGATGACGGGAACGCCCGCCGCATGGAGGTGTTTAGCCAGGCGAAAGTTCACGTCAGGGAAGTCGATCAGGACAGCAACGGCGGGCTTCTCGCACTGGATGGAGCGGACGAGCTTGCGGTAGCTGGCGACGATGCGCGGAATGTGGCGGAGAATTTCGGTGATACCCATGACGGCGACATCTTCAGCGCGCACGGTCTGGTGCTGGCCTTCGGCGGCCATCTCAGCGCCGCCGAGACCGGCGAAGGTCGCGGCGGGTAGATGCTGCTTCAGTTCGGCGATCAGGCGTGCGCCGTAGTGGTCGCCCGAGGCTTCACCGGCGGAGAGGAAGATCAGCGGGTTGGAGTTCGCGGCGATGTTATAAGTTTAGCTGCGACGGAGGACGAAGGGATGGCAGCGAAGGCGCAGAGTTTCAAAGCAATGCTGGAAAAGGGTGACCGTGCCCTGGGCTGGACGATTGCCCGCGTTCCCTTTGACCCGGCAAAGGTGTGGAAGACGATGGTGCGGCTGCGGGTGCGCGGCGAAGTGAATGGGTTTGCATTCCGGACGTCGCTGTTTCCGGTGACAGGCCGAAAAGCAGAGTATTTTCTGCTGGTGAACAAGGCCTTGCAGAAGGGTGCGGATCTTGCTCTGGGCGAAGTGGCGGAGTTTCGCCTGGAGCCTGACCTCGAAGAGCGCGCGGCAGAGTTGCCCGATGAATTGGCGGTGCTGCTGGATGAAGTCGAGGGTCTGCGTGAGTGGTACGACGAGCTGACCGAATACACGCGGCGTGAAATTGGGAAGTGGATTGCGGGCGTGAAGAGCGACGCGTCGCGGCTGAAGCGCGCGGAGCAGGTGGCGGAACGGCTGCTCGCGACGATGGAGGCGGAAGTAGAGCTGCCGCCGGTGATTGCCGCGGCGTTTCGGCGACGGCCCAAAGCGAAGGCCGGGTGGGCGAAGATGACTCCGCTGCAGCGGCGTGGGGAGTTGATGGCGGTGTTTCATTACCAGACGCCTGAGTCGCGGGAGAAGCGGTTGGGGAAATTATTTGATCTGGCGGAGAAGAAGGCGTAAATTTGCGCGTCTGTTTCGTCTATAGGTCAGCGTTTACAATTCCAGCCAATCGCTACTGAAAAGAGGACTCCGATGCTCTCGTTTGTTGGCTCGTCGCGCAGTTGGAAGATTTTGTGCATGATGGCAGTTCTGTCGCTGGCTGGTTGGTGCGGCCACGCTATGGGGCAGGAGGCGCCGGGGTCGATGGAGAGTGGCCCCGTACAACAGCTGCGCACGACCGAGCCGCAGAAACAGGAGCCGCAGCCCGCGACAGCAGAGCCGCCGCAACAGCGTGAAGCCTTGCCGCCGGTAGCTCCGTACGACGAAGCGATATTTCAGAAACGAATTCCCGCAGACCAGCTTACGTTTCTGAAGAGCTTCGCCGGGTCGACGTCAGGGCAGGCCATCGCGGACAAGCAATTTCGGAAGCTGATGGACAACGCGCTTCCGGATTGCATGTTTCACTACGGCCACGATATGTCGATGTTCGAGGCCATTGAAACGGTCTTGAAGGGCTCGCCTGTGCCGGTGCGGATTCGCGATGGACGGTACATGACGCTGGCGGGGAAGAGCGGACCGTACCTTGGCGGCAGGGGATTCGTGTGGATCGATTTGCAGGAAGGGATTGCGCTGGGCGGCTTCTACTTTCATCCGACCAACGGCGAACCGACGCCAACCGTGACGGTTTTTTCAAGGCAGATAAAGGAGGATGCGCTCGAGATGAGCCAGCTTCCCGCAGAGTTTGCAACGGACCTCGCGCAGTGGTCGCAGCAGTTCGGCGTGCCGCCGGTGACGACGCGATACTTCATTACCGGGTCGAACAAGCGGATTTTGCTGGAGCACGATGAGGACTATTGCTCCAATGCGGATGGGTCGATTGCGCCGCCGGGCGACGCCTGCGAGCAGATGAATGCGGACTCGGCGGACCTGGATATGGACACGGCGTACTACCTGGAGCAGGTCCACTATGCGACCAACGCGACGGCGTGGATGATCAAGGGCGATGAGCAGGTGGCGTGGATCGGGGTACGGGACAGGACCTGCCGGATTGGGCCGAACCCTCTCGGGTGCCGCATCCGGATGACGCGGGAACATACGCGCGTGATTATTCATCGCCAACCCGTGGGCCGGCCGCACCGATAGAGGATGTCGCCGTGCCTGTCCATTTCCGGACGAGGAACCGCGAATGTGGACATGCGGAGGTTTGGCGCCTTCCCGCGAACGCTGATGAATAAAGAGTTTTGTGCGTAGAGCGTGTGGCATGGCAATTGCACGCTCGTGTGTATTCCGTGTACGAGGTGCCCCATGCTCTCTTTCTTTCATGATCTGAAAATCACTGTTCGTCAGTTACGGAAATCCCCTGGGTTTTCGATTACAGCAGTGCTGATGCTGGCGTTGGGCATCGGCGCGACAACGGCGATCTTCTCCATCGTCGAGGGCGTGCTGCTGCGGCCTTTGCCGTTTCCGGAGTCGGACCGGCTGATGGTGGTGTCGGATATTCTGCCCGGTGTGGATATTCAGGGTAATGGAGAGTCGGGAACGACCGCGCCCGACGTGCTGGCTTATGGCCGCAACACGCATAGCTTTGCGAGCCTTGGGGGATATCAGAATACGACCTATGAACTCTCCGGCGCAGGCGAGCCGGCGATTGTGAACGCCGCACGGATGACCGGAGGCGTCTTTCCGGCGCTGGCGGTGCAGCCGCTGATGGGACGTGTATTTACGCAGCAGGAAGACGACCAGAAACAGCAGGTTGCCGTGTTGAGTTACACGACCTGGATGGACCGTTTCAACGGCGACCGCCGGGTGCTCGGCGAGAAGATCCTGCTCGACCGGAAGCCTTATGTGATTGTCGGCGTGATGCCGCGGAATTTTGAGTTTCCGCTGGTCCCGGGGCACCTGAATCGCGACGAGCTTTGGGTCCCGATGAGTTTTACGACGCAGGAGGTGACGACGGGCGCGGGGTCGTGGAATTTCCAGACTGTCGCGAGGCTGAAGCCGGGGGTTACGGTTGGGCAGGCGTTGAGCGATGCGAACCTGGCGGCGAAGGAGATCGTGCGGAACTGGCCGGCGTTCATGGCTGGATTCACGATGCACGCGGTGGTCAGGCCTCTGCAGGAAGAGACGGTGGAAGCGGCACGTCCTCTGGTCCGCACGCTGTTCCTGGCCGTCGCGGTCGTGTTGTTGATCGCGTGCGCCAATCTTGCCGGGTTGCTGCTGGTGCGTGCGATACGGCGGCGCAGGGAGATCGCGGTGCGGCTCGCCCTCGGTACAAGTGGAAGGAAGCTGCTGTGGCAGGCGATTCTGGACAGCCTGGTGTTGAGCGTGTCCGGCGGTCTGCTGGGATTGCTCCTCGCAGACTTCCTGCTGCGCGTCGGCGTTAGCCTGCTGCCGGAGACGCTGCCGCGCGTCGGCGAAATTGGACTCGACTGGGTGGTGATCGCTTTTGCGTTAGGGCTGGCCGTACTGACGGGGCTGATCTGTGGACTGGCTCCAGCGTTCGCGGCGATCCGCACCAATGTGAACGAGACGCTGAAGGAAGGCGGGCGGAGCGGCTCCGCGGCCGGGCACGCACGCTTGCGCTCGGCGCTGGTCGTGGCAGAGATTGCAGTTGCTTTGGTGTTGCTGTCGGCTTCGGGCCTGTTGTTGCGAAGCTTCGACAAAATGCGCCAGGTCGATATGGGATTTCGGCCGGACCACACGCTGGTGGCGTCGTACTCCCTCCCGCGGAACCAGTACGGTACGCAGACCGCGGTCGACACCTTCAATCATGAATTGGAGCGACGGCTGCAGGCGTTGCCAGGAGTGAAGAACGTTGGGCTGACCTCGTTGATTCCAGCTTCGGGCAGCAATAGCACCAGTGGATTCGTTGCCGAAGGCTATGTTCCTGCAGAGCCTGGAAAGCTCGATCTCTCTTCCGTGGTGAATGTAGAGGGTGATTACTTCCCGGCGATCGGTATTCCGTTGTTGCACGGAAGATTGTTGAATGCCGACGACGAGGAAGGGTCACAACTGGTCGTGGTCGTGAATCAGAAACTCGCGGAGCAAAGCTGGCCGGGCCAGGACCCGATTGGAAAGCGGATGCGGTTGGGAACGCAGGCGACGCAGACGCCCTGGGCGGTCGTGGTTGGCGAAGTAGGAAATTTCAAGGAAGGATCTCCGGACACGGACGCGAAGCAGCAATTCTATGTAACCAACGATCAGACAAAGCAGTTTCTGGGATCGTTTGCATCGCCGGAGAACCTGAACGGCAATGGTGGATACATCGTTCTGCGGACCGCGATGCAGCCGGAGCAGATGCAAAACGCTTTGATTGCTACCGTTCATGCCATCGATCCGCAACTGCCGTTGACGCAGGTGCAGACGATGGAGCGCGCGGTATCGGACAGCGAGGCTCCACGACGGTTCAACACGGCACTGATTACGGCATTTGCAGCGGCGGCGTTACTGCTGGCGATTCTGGGGATCTACAGTGTCATTGCGTTTTCTGTTGCGCTGCGCGTGCAGGAGATGGCGATTCGGATGGCGCTGGGATCGCAGCGCGTTGGGATTGTGCGGCTGGTGCTGACTTCGGGAGCGAAGCTGGCGGTAGTGGGCTGCGTGATCGGTTTGGCTGGAGCCGCCGCATCGGCGAAGCTGCTGCGGACGTTTCTGTTCGGCGTTACCGCGACCGATCCCCTGGTGCTGTCCGCTGCTGCCATCGCTGTGTTGCTTCTGGCAATGGCCGCGTCGCTGCTCCCGGCCAGGCGGGCAGCTTCGGTTGATCTGGCGCGAACGCTGCGGTCGGAGTAGCAGGACGGCAATGATTTTTAGCAACAGCAGGTCCTCTTCGAGGATGACAAGCAAGAAAAACAACGGCAGGTGCCAGTCGCGCGGTGCTATGCGGTGATCGCTATTTCCTGGTCTTTGTACTGCAGCTGGTAGAGCTTGTAATAGAGTCCACGTTCGGCGAGGAGTTGCTGGTGGGTGCCCTGCTCGCGAAGCTGGCCCTTGTGCATGACGAGGATGGTGTCGGCGGTTTGCACTGTCGACAAGCGGTGCGCAATGAGGACGCTGGTGCGGCCGGTGATCATGCGTTCAAGGGCGGAACGGACGCGCAGTTCGGTGTCGGTATCGACGGAGCTGGTAGCTTCGTCGAGGATGAGTATGCCGGGGCGATGCGCCAGCGCGCGGGCGAAACTGATGAGCTGCTTCTGGCCGGTCGAGAGAGTGCTGCCGCGTTCGAGAACAGGTTCGGAGAAGGTACCCGGGAGGGTGCGGATAAAGTCGGCTACGTTGACCTGGTCGGCGGCGTTTTCTACTTCCTGGTCGGTGATTGTGGCGGTTCCGAGGCGGATGTTTTGGGCGATGGTTCCGGAGAACAGGAACGGGTCTTGCAGGACGACTCCGAAACGGCGGCGCAGGGTGATGAGGTCCTGGTCGCGAACGTCGACGCCGTCGACAAGTACAGCGCCGGCCTGGACGTCATAGAAACGCATCATCAATGCGGTGATGGTGGTCTTGCCGGCTCCGGTGTGGCCGACGATGGCGGCGGTTTCGTCGGGGTGGATGGTGAAAGAGACGCCGCGGAGGATCCATTCGATGTCTTGCAGGGCTGCGGGGAGAGTGTTGGTTAGAACGGGGCGGGCGGTTGGGTTGGCGTCAGCAACAAGCAGGTCCTTCGGCTGCGCTCCGCTCCGCTCAGGATGACAATTTTGTCGTAGCGCGGAAAGCTGCTCTTCCGTCAGGCGCTGGTAGGTAAACCAGACGTTGCGGAACTCGATGCTGCCACTGCTGTCGCCCTTCGCTGGGACCGCAGGCGAGACGATTTCTGCCGGCGTATCCAGCAGCTTGAAGATGCGTTCGGCGGCGGCCATCGCCGATTGCAGGATGTTGAACTTGTCGGAGAGGTCCTGGATGGGGCGGAAGAAGCGTTGCGCGTACTGGATGAACGCGACCAGAATGCCGATCGTTACTGTGTTGCCGAGGAAACTGAGGTGGCCGACGTCTCCGTTGGGAAGCAGGTAGACGTGAGGGGATAGCCAGCGAAACGAAGCGGTGTGCAGGATCGCGATGCCGCCACGCCAGATGACGAGAGCAATGGCGATGGAGCTGAGGAGTTCGACTACGGGGTAGTAGAGCGCGTAGGCGAAGATGGCGTCGGTCCACGCGAGCTTGTTTTCATGGTTGACGGCGGAGAAGTCGTCAAACGCGCGCTTCTCGCGGTTGAAAAGCTGCACGATGGACATGCCGGAGACGTACTCCTGCGTCGAGGAGTTGATCTTTGCCGTGGCAGCGCGCTGGCGGCGGTAGCTGTTGCGTACGTGGTCGCGGAAGCGCTTGGTGGCGTACAGGATTCCCGGGATGACAGAGAGCGTGAGGATGGCGAGCGGCCAGCTCATCTTCATCATGATGACGATGATGAAGGTCAGCGCGAAGACATCTTCGAAGATGGCGAGCACGCCGGAGGTGAACATTTCGTTCAGCGCGTCAACGTCGGAGGTAACGCGCGTGACCAGGCGGCCGACCGGGTTGCGGTCGAAGAACGCGATGTGCATCGTCTGGATGTGGCGAAAGATCTGGCTGCGGAGATCGAACATGATCTTCTGGCCGGTCCACTGCATCATGTAGGTTTGCAGAAATTCGAGCGCAAAGGTGAGGATGAGCGCGCCGAAGTAGAGGGCGCCGAGTTCGGTAACGCCGCGGGAAGGGTCGCGGCTGAGATGGCGGCCAAGCCAGGTGATGGTGCCCGAAGGCGCGAAGTAGGTGTCGACGGCGACGGCGACGAAGTAGGGGCCGGAGATGTCGCTGGCGGACTTGATGAGGATGGCGGCGCACGACAGGCCCGCCTGCAGCTTGTAGGGGCTCAGGTACTTGATCAGCCGGCGCATGAGGTGGCTGTCGTAGACCTTGCCGACGACGTCATCGTCCTGCTTTTTTTGTTTTTCCTTTTTGTCGTCGGCCATTGTTTCGATTTTAGAAGGTGCGGTGATTGGATGTATCTCAACTCCAATGCGGTGCAGCGAGGTCTGAGCTAAAATCGGCGCAAAGATTGGAGGCGGTTCGATGAAGAATCAACGTCTTGCCCTGTGGGTGGTAGTGCTTGGGTTGTCAGCTTTAGAGTGCTCTGCCTCCGACGGGAAAGCATCGAAGCCGATTCCTGCGGATGTTCGGCGTGTGTTGGGGTGTGTGCTGCCGGAGCATGGCGATCACTACGATTCCGTACTTCGCGAGGATACCCGCGGCGGTACGTATTTTCAGTTCTCAAGGCAGCCACTGCCGAATACCGAGGACTCAGTGACCAAGCCGAAGCTGGTCACCATTGTATTTTTCAACCGCAGGCGGACGCGGGCATTTCTGACCGTCACGTTAGTCAAAACGGACAATCTCGAGACGGAAGCTAATCCGTTTCTTTTGAAGCGGCACAGAATCTACGGTTGGATGGTGGAGAATGGGCCTTATGGAGTCGTAACGCAGGATTTGGTCGCCGACTATGTGGCGAAGCTTGCGAAGCGAGGGCCAATTTTTCTCCCGGCAAGTAGGTATCCGAAAACGAGAACGGCCTGCGTCGAGGACCCACCTTTTTGAGAGATTCTCGTTGTTCTCGCTTGATGCCCCTTGAAGATGTCGCGTGAAAGAATGGGGTATGTCCGCGTCGTCGCCTTTGGGTGTGTACATCTCCGTGCCGTTTTGCCGCGCCAAGTGCAGCTTCTGCAACTTTGCGTCGGGTGTGGCATCGAGCGAGCGCATCGCGGGGTATGTGCAGACGCTTTGCGCGGAGATCGATGCGGCTCCGACGATTGCTGCGAGGCTGGGGGCGGAGCTACCGCGGGTGGTGGATACGGTTTACTTCGGCGGTGGAACGCCGAGTCTATTGATGCCACAGCAGATGCAGGCGATTTTCGCTGCGCTGCGGCGTTCGTTTCAGGTGCGCGAGGATGCGGAGATGACGATGGAGGCGGCGCCGGGGCAGATTTCGGATGAGGCGCTTGAAGAGGCGATGCGGCTGGGCGTGAACCGTATCAGCCTGGGGGTGCAGAGTTTTGTCGACCGCGAAAGTGCGGCTGTCGGGAGAACGCACACAGGCGCTAGTTGCCTGGCGGAGATCGCGCGTCTGCGTGCAGCGGGGATTTCGGATGTTGGAGTGGACCTGATCGCGGGGCTGCCGTACCAGACCGCAGAGAGCTGGCGGGAGTCGCTGGAAACTGCGGTGGGCGCGGGCCTCACGCATTTGAGCGTGTACATGCTGGAGGTCGATGAGGACTCGCGGCTGGGGCTGGAGGTGCTGGCCGGCGGCGTTCGCTATCACGCACATGGCGTGCCCAGCGATGAGGTTTCGGCGGCACTGTATGAGCAGGCCTGCGAGTTTTTGGCGGACACAGAGTTTCGGCAGTATGAGATCTCGAATTTCGCGCGAGTGGGTTGGCAGTCGCGACACAATCGCAAGTATTGGCAGCGTGCCCCGTACCTTGGGTTTGGCCTGGATGCGCATTCGATGCTGGAGAGCGAGGGTCCAGGGCCCAGGGCCCAGGGTCCAGAAGGCGCTGTGCGGTTTGCGAATGTGGATGAGTTGAGGGATTACGGTGCGGAGACCTGGGGCGGGAATGTGGTGCGGGTCGGTGCGGATGAGGCGTTTGAGGAGAGTGTTTTTCTCGGGCTGCGGTTAAGTGAGGGTGTGGATGTTGCGGCGCTGCGGGAACGCTTTGGGAATACTCGGGTGAGTGCTTGTGAAGCGGATGTCCGCGATATGGTGGAGGGTGGGTTGATGGAGTCCGGCGACGGGCGTTGGAGGCTGACGCTGCGGGGGCGGATGGTTTCGAGTGAAGTGTTTGGGAGGCTGCTGGAGACGAGGGTGGCTGTTGAGATCTGAGGGTTTTGGTTTCAGCTATGAGTAGCGAGTTGTGAGTTGTGAGAAAGAACAGGCAACAACAAAAGAAGAAGCAGATTCCCTGCGGGAATGACAAACAAGAAAGCAAGAGCAAGAACAACAGCAAAAGAAGAAGCAGGTTCCCTTCGGGAATGACAAACAAAAGGATCAGGAATGAACGTGATTGATTTGCGTAGTGACACAGTGACGAAGCCGACACCGGCGATGCGGGCGGCGATGGCCGCGGCGGAAGTTGGCGACGACGTGTATGGCGAGGACCCGACCGTCAACAAACTGGAGCAGCGAGCCGCTGCCATCTTTGGGCGTGAGGCTTCGATTTTTGTGCCGACCGGGACGATGGGGAACCAGATCGCCATTCGGGTGCATACCCAGCATGGGCAGGAAGTGATCTGCGAGGCGCGGTCGCATGTGCTGGATTGGGAGATGGCGATGGTCTCGGCGTTCTCCGGTTGCGTGCCGCGGACGGTGGCCGGTGAGCGCGGCGTGCTGACGTGGGAGCAAATTGCAAAGGCTATTGCGCCGAAGATTTATTACCGCGCGCCGACCGGCTTGGTGGCGATTGAGAACTCGCACAATATGGCTGGTGGGACAGTGAGTCCGCTACCTGTGCTTCAAGGGATTTGGGCGGGGGCGAAGGAAGCGGGTTTGCCGACGCATCTCGATGGGGCGAGGGTCTTCAATGCGGCGACTGCGCTGGGTGTGGATGTGGCGGAGTTGACCAGCGGATTCGATACAGTGATGTTCTGTTTGTCGAAGGGGCTGGGAGCGCCGGTGGGGTCGATGCTGGTAGGGAGCCGCGAGACGATCGCGAAGGCGCGAGTCTATCGCAAGGCGCTGGGCGGAGGGATGAGGCAAGCCGGCGTCCTGGCCGCTGCGGGACTGATTGCGCTGGAAGAAATGCCGAAGCGACTGGGCGAAGATCACGCCAACGCGCGGATGATGGCCAAGGCGGTGGCTGCCTGCGACGGTGTTTGGTGCGATCTCGAGAGCGTGCAAACCAACATCGTTTTCTTCACACTGCTGGCCGGAGGTGCGCCAGAGTTCGTCGCGGGAATGAAGGCAAAGGGAGTGCTGTGCAGTGCGATTGGCCCCGATCAGGTGCGGCTGGTGACGCACTACGATGTGGATCGTGCGGCCTGCGAGAGAGCGGCGGCGCTGTTGGTGGAGGCGCTGAGAAGCTAGGGGCTGGGAATTAAGTGCGGGGAGCGGCGGGACCGGCAGCGGGGAGAAAGACGGTGATGCAGGTGCCGTGATCGTCCGCGCCGGTCTTGCTGTGAATCTCGATCATGCCGCCATGCTTTTCGATAATCCCGCGGCTGACCCAGAGTCCTAAGCCAGTACCGCGTTCGCCCTTGGTCGTGAAGAAGGGCTCGAAGACGTGGTCCAGTGCGGCGGAGTCGATGCCCGGGCCGGTGTCGGCAACGGAAATGGCGACGCCCGGCTGGGCGGCGGTTGTAGAACGGATGGCCTTGATACTGATACGTCCGCCGGGTGAGGCGGCGTCTGCGGCGTTGACGACGAGGTTCGTGAAGACCTGGCGCAGTTCCGCTGGAAAGCCTTCAATTTCAAGGTCTTCGGGGCAGGTGGTGCTGACCGTAATCATACCGTTCTTCAACTGGCGATCGACCAGGACGAGAACACTGTCGAGCATTTCCTTGATGTTGAGGGAAATGGGGGTCTTGGCCTCGCGATAGAGGCCGAGCATGGCGCGGCTGACCTGGCCCATGCGGTCCAGTTCCTGCTGTGCGAGGGCGAGGAAGTGTTCGGAGGTCGAAGGGTCTTTCTCCTCTTGGAGCAGGTAGAGGAGATTAACGACGGAGTCGAGTGGGTTATGTATTTCGTGGGCGATCGTTGCGGCCAGACGACCGGCGACGGCCAGCTTTTCCGTAGCGAGCAGGGCGTTCTGGGCGCGGCGTTCGTTGGTCACGTCGCGGAAGACCATAACGATTCCGGAGAGTGCGCCGGCGCTGTCGTAGATGGGCGCGCCGCTGTCGTCGACAAAGATTTCCGAGCCGTCGCGGCGAATGAGGATAGTGTGGTCGACGAGGCCGACGACGCGCTGCAGCCGCTTGACGCGGGCGACGGGGGTTTCGACCGGCTCGCGAGTGGCTTCGCTGATGATGCGGAAGACGTCTTCGAGCGGCAGGTGGAAGGCGTCGTCCTGGGACCAGCCCGTAAGCTCCTGGGCGACCGTGTTGAGCAACTCGACGCGGCCCTCGGGGTCGCACACGATGACACCATCACCGATGGAGGTGAGAGTGGTGCGGAGGCGCTCTTCCGACTCGAATGTTGCCTGGGAGTGGAGGCGCAGGTCATTCAGCGTGTTTTGATACGCGTCCGACACGCGGTGCAGACGGCTGACGGTGAAGACACTGATAAAGATGCCGGTAGCGAGCGCCAGCACGACCAGGATCTCGACGGTGGCGTGGACCTGCATCGTCCAGCGCTCGGTTTCCTGGGCGCGGACCGTGGACTCGCGGTCGAGGACGTCGTCGAGGCTCTTCCTGAGCGCATCCATCAGCTGTTTGCCGCGAATGTTGCGGTCAACGTCCCGGGTGTCGCCGCCGGCCGCGATCTCGGCGATGAGGGGCTGGGCGTAGCTGACGCGCCAGGTCTTCTGGGCAGCGACGATGGCGTCGACCATCGCCGGGCCTTCGCGTTGCGCGATGAGGTTGTTACGGAGCAGCTTCATGGCCTCGGCGAAGGGGACTTCGGAAGTCGAGAAGGGTGCGAGAAATTGTGGATCGGAGGTGATCTGGTAGCCGCGGAGGCCGGTCTCTTCGTCGACTACCAGCTCCTGCGCCCGGGTGGCGGCGGCAATGCTTTCATCGGAAGCCTGGATGGTGGCGACAGTCCTCTGCGCGCTGCGGACCTGCCAGACCAGGATGACCGCGACAAATCCCAACGCCACCACCGGGAGCAGCAGCGTCTGAACGAGGATCCGATTGAATTGGCTGATGTTCACAAAAATGTGCGGGTCGCCGTACTCGAGTGATCTCCTGTTGCTGCGCAGTGGAAATGGTCATCGACCTTTCCGCCTCGCTAGTCACTCACAGGAATTCGCTCTATCCGCGCCGTCTCCTACGATCTAGTTTTGAAACAAGGCATTCAGTTTTTGCAAAAGCATCGGTGCGCCTTCTCCCTTGGTCATGTAGACGTTGACCAGGCGGGTAACCTCCGCCGGCAGACCCATATACGCGGAAAGAAGAAGGATGGGGACGTGAGGTTTGGCCTCGCGCATTTTGGCGGCGACTTCTCCGCCGTGCATGCCGGGCATGGCGTAGTCGAGCACCACGGCGTCGATCGCCTTGTCGTTGAAGATGGTGAGACCTGTGGGCCCGTCGTGCGCGGTAAGGACGGTGTAGCCCGATCGCTCCAGGATCAGCTTGCGGACCTGCAGGCCGACAACTTCGTCATCGACGCAGAGTACGACATGTCCGTCTTGAGGCAAATGAGCACCTGGTCCCTTCCATACTGCGGTGAGGATATCACCGCGGTGGCGCGCTTTCACTCCTCCAGAGGATGTAGAAGAGTATCTTCAGCGGCACAAAAGTGAGGGCTTTCTACCAATAGATAAGGCGCGGTATGAGCGGGTAGTAAAGACCCTGTATGACAGGCGCGGTGGCACCCTGCAGAGCGAGTTGCGCGCGGGCGTAGGTCTCAAGTTGCGCGGCGTATTTGGCCTTCTCCTGTTGGACGAAAATCTCGGACGAGCGTGAGCCTTGTTCGGTCGTTTTGAAGTCAACAACCCAGAGGTGGGATGCGCCTTCGGAGAGAGGGGTTGGGCCGGCCAGGAAGACGCGATCCATGCGCAATTCGCCCCGCAATTCGCCTGAGTCGCCGGCAGTGGTGCGTAAAGCCTGTTCGCTGTGCGACGTAGCGTGAGGACGCAGGACCCAGAGCCCGGTTTCGTCGACGAGGGCCTGCCGAAGGGCTTGCAGCGACCGCTGGGCGAGGCGATCGAGAGTCGCCGGTGCGAGGCCCTCGGAGCGCAGGCTGGCGGTCAGGCGGGGGAGCCAGGTGGAGAGTTCCTTTTGGAGCGCGATGGCGTCGGGATTTTGTTCGAGACGGGTGCTGAGGACCTGCAGATAGCGGTGGACGACGTTGCCAAAAGCGCGCACGGCATAGGAGCCTTCGGGGCGCTCGAAGGCGGGACCGTGGCGGAGTGCGGCAGCGGGGGTGTAGGGGAGGCGATTGGCGGCGGCGGTTGCAAAGCGGGAATCGGGATGGAACGAAAGTGGCAGGCGGTGGATGATCGGTGGTTTGTCTGGGATTGGGGTCGGCTCAGGACTGACGGGGGTTTGGTGTGGACCGTTCGCGAGGGATTGCTGGAAGGTGGAGACCAGGCTGGCTGCCGGAGGCGCTTGCAGTGGCGCGAAGGCTTCGGCCGCGGCGGGCCAGACAGCTTTGAGCAGGCTACCGTGTTGGGGGGTGGCGAGTGACAGGTCGGCTTTGCGTGCGCAGGCGGCGAAGAGGTGCAGCTCTTCGCGGGCGCGGGTGCTGAGGACGTAGAAGAGGCGCTTGCGCTCGGAGTTTTCGCGGGCTTCGCGGGCGGCGTTGAGCCAGCGATTGAGCTTGTCGTTGTCGGAGCCCTTGCTGGCGATGGGAGCGAGCACGACGCCGGAGGTTGCGGCGGAGGGAGTGTCGATTTCGAGCCAGTTGAGCAGGTCGCCGCTGCTGCTTCCACCGCGGCGTTCGAGCGACGGCACGAGGACGACGTCCCACTCCAGGCCTTTGGCCTTGTGGATGGTGAGCAGTTCGACGGAGCAGGGGCCGGAGGCGGGTTCGGCGTAGAGGCGGTCGAGGCGCGCCGTGAGGGTGTGGAGGTCGAGATAGCCGAGGTCGGTCTGGACTTCGCGCAGCACGCCGAGGAAGCGCATGACGTTGGTGCGCTCTTCGAGCGTCAGGGGAGCATCGCCGCCGAGGGAGCGCCAGGTGCGCTCGATCTGGGTTGCGAAGGGCGCGTGACCGAGTGTGGCGACGGCGGTCTGTAGAACAGGCCACGCACGGGCGAGAAGCTGCTGGCCTTCAGAGCTGAGGAACTGCGTGCGCGTCGCGACGAGGGAAGCAATAGTGGCGCAGGGATCTGCGTTAGCGCCTTCGTCAGTGAGGGCTAGAAGGTCGGCGAGCGAGAGGCCGCACCACGGCGTGTGCAGGACAGCGAGCCACGCGGGACGGTCGGCCGGATGCAACAGCGCGCGGGTCAGAGCGAGGACGTCGAAGATTTCCTGGCGCTCGGAAAGCGGGTCGATGTCGACCGCACGATAGCGGAGGGGGCCGCTGCCGTAGTCGCGCTTGAATTCGGCGACAACGGCGTCAAGGTGCTTGCGCGCGCGAGCAAGCACGGCGATGCGCCAGGGCTTTTTACGATCCGCGGGGAGCGGGGTCGCCAGCCAATGCTCAATGATGCTGCGGATGTTGCGGGCTTGTTGCTGGTCGTGATCGCGACGGGTGTCGCCGGTCTCCGGTGCGTCGAGAGTTTCTTCGCCGAGCACCGCGGTGTGCCACGTAATGTCGTCGGTAGCTGAGGGCTCGCGGTTGGGGACGGCGGCGACGAAGGGGACGTCCGAAGAGTTGCTTTGCGCGGCGTCGGGCGGCGGGAAGATGCGCTCGAAGGTTGAGTTGAACGCGTGAACGAGGCTAGCCTGCGAACGAAAGTTGGTGCTGAGCCGGAGAGCTTGCAGCCGGATGTCGCCGAAGCGGGCCTCGTGCATGGTGCGGAGAAACCGCTCGACGCGGGCCTGGCGGAAGAGGTAGATGGATTGCTTGGGGTCGCCGACGAGGAAAAGGGTTTGCGTGGCGCCGTCCCAGGAGCGCGTGAGCTGGTGGATAAGGTCGTACTGGGTGGCGGAGGTATCCTGCATCTCGTCGACCAGCAGATGGCGGAGCTTGCCGCCGGCAGAGAGGGCGAGATCAATCGCGTCAAAGCCGGAGTCGTCGCCGCTGGACTCGGCGTGCAGGGCCTGCCGGGCGGCGAGGGCGATCTCGATGAAGTCGCATTCGTTGCGCTCGGCGAAGATCAGTTTGAGTTCGGCAAGGGCGCGGCGCAGGACGTGAAAGAGTGCTTTCGCGACGGCCCACTGGTCGTCGGGATAATGTGCGTCGGGAAGGTTGCGGACGGCGCAGAGAGCGTCGCAGAGCTCGTCCGATTTGTGGGCGTCGATGAGGTTCTGGAGCAGAACTTTTTCCGACTTGCTCATCTCAAACTTGACGACATTGACGTTGAAGCTTTTGCGCCAGTCGCCTTCTTTCGTGAGCAGAAGAGAGATGAGGGCTTGCCAGTGGTCGAGGTGGTCAGCCTTGTCCTCGGGAGGCGTTCGACGGTCGGCGCAGAAGGCGATGGGCGAGTCGGACCCGTTGTAACCGGGGTTGAGGCCGAGCTGCGCGGCGAGCTCGGCGAGTTGATGCAGCATACCCGCAGGCATGGCATTCGCGGCCCGCGTGAGCGCTGTGCAGACGATGGTTTCGAGAGTGCGCTCGAGCTTGGCGCGCACGACGCGGTCGAGAGCTTCTTCATCCAGAGCGTCGGGGCCGAGAGGGAGGAAGTCCGCCCATTGATCGCGCTGTTGCAGCATGTCCGCGAGAAGGGATTGCACCTCCGTGAGGCTGGCGTCGCGATGCAGAAGGACGTTGCGCAGGGCATTGTGCAGCGCGGTGTCTGCGCTTCCAAGCTGGAACAAGGTGCGCTCGGCGGCGAGACGATAGAGGGGGCCGGCATCGGTGGTGGGGCGGCCGCTGCCTCCGCTGCTCGAAAGCAGCGGAAGGGAGTTGGCGATTTCGGCACACACTGAGTCGATGGTGCGAATGTTGAGACTTTGCGGGTGGTCGAGAATGTGCCAGCCGAGGGCGGCGTCGCGGCTGAGGACGGCCTCGGCGAGTGTGCGGGTCTGAACATCGAATCCGGACGCAGCTGAAGGCACCGGAGACTGGGTCGACGCAGCTAAAAGCTGGCCGAAGACGCGTTCGTGGAGCTCGGTGGTGGCTTTGTTGGTAAACGTGATGGCGAGGATCTCTTCGGGCTGGGCGACGTCTCCCTGGGCGAGCAGCTTCAGGTAACGCTGCATCAGCAGGCCGGTTTTGCCGGAGCCCGCGGGGGCTTCGACGATGCAGGACTGGCGAGTGTCGAGCGCGGCTTCGCGGTCTCCAGCGTCGGAGGCGCGAGCCATCGAAGGAAAGCGGAGGACTTTGCTCATTCGGCCTCGTCTCCTGCTTCGTCGTCCGGGGCGATGAAGAGAAGCTCTGGGTTGACGCGGCACAGCAGGCGTTGAGCGCAGCGCGTACAGTTCACCGCAAAATTTTTCGGACTGACAGTAGCTCGGCCGTTGGCGAAGTCTTCCGCGAGCGTGGTGAGCGTGTGGCGCCACTCGTTGATCAGGTTGTCGAGGTCGACAGTGGTGGGCCGCTTCATGGGAAGGATGCCGGTCTCGGCTTGATAGCCGAGCCACGCCATGCCCTTGCCGGCGCGGACTTTTGCGAAGGCCAGGCCCTTTAATTCTCCCGGCTCGGAGAGCAGAGCGTAGAGCGGGAGTTGGGGATCGTCGGGGCGAAGGCCTTCCCAGCTGCCGGGGTTCGCAGAGAAACCGGTCTTGTAATCGACGTAGACGAAGCCGTTGTCTGGGCCGTCGACACGGTCGATGCGGTCCATGCGGACGGAGAGTGTCAGTGGGCCAACGGAGACCATGGTGTCGGCTTCGAGGGCAAGGACGGTGAAAGGGCCGCGCTCCAGTTCGGCGTTGAGCCAGAAGCGGAGGAGGATGAGCAGGCGGTCTTTCTGAAGCTGAAGATAGGCGTCGTCCCAGTCGGTTTCGGGGACGATGCGACTGTCGACGGCGCTGGCGATGCAGCGGACAAGCAGCGCTTCACGGGCGGCAGGATCCATTTGGCGGAGCGCGGCTTGCGAGCCGACTGCTTTCCAGAAGGCCTGCATCGTGCGATGCAGGAAATTGCCGCTCTCCAGCGCGTCAAGACCGGCGGTGATGTTGTTGAGCGGCCGGGAGCGGAGGCGGAACTCGGAGAAGGCGAGGAAGCCACAGGCGGCTTGCTGCTGCACGACGCGAGCGCCGCCGACTACATCCCCGGAGGGTAGAGGCGGTAGGGGTTCGGTGTCTGGGAACGCGTCGGTCGGGACGGTCGGCTCGGGTTTCATCGGAGGTAGAAGCTCGGCCGCGGTGACGTCAGAAAGCCCAAGGTTTGTGATAGTTGGCGAGAGACGCTGGGGGCCGGATTCATCTTCTTCGGCGTAGAAGAAGAGAACACTGGGTGCGCTGGCGAGCAGGCGAGCTGTCGCCTGTTCCGCGCGAGTGGCAGTGTCAGCAAGACTGGTTCCGGGCATGTGGCGGTCGTACTGGAGAGGCCAGCCGAGCAGCGGGTTGGCGCGGGTCGGCGTGGGCCAGTTTGCGTCTGTTGCGCGCAGAAAAACGACCGCGTCGAAGCTGGAGCCGGCGGCCTCTGTGGGCGTCATGATCTGGACAGAGGCGTCGTTTGTGCCCTGCGATGTTGCGACCGTGCGGGCCTGGCGGGTGAGGGCTTCGAGAGCGGTGTGGAAGTCGACCCGCACGCCGGTGAAGTCGAGTGTGGCGACGGCGTCGAGCACGTGGTCCCAGGTGCGGGCGTCGCGGAACTCCTGCGCGGTGAGCGGACGGTCGCCGGGGAAGTTCGCGTCGCGCAGAGTGTCGCGGACGAACTCCATCCAGTCGGCATGGCTACGGAGAGTGTCGCCCGGACGGCGAGCGGCGAGCGGGGCGAGGATTTTTGCGACGGATGGCGAGGTTGCGGCGAGGCGGTGAAGCCGGGCGATGTCGATCTCGGGTCGTAGGAGCGGAGTTCGCCGGAGGGTGAAGGCGTCGAAGGCGGCGCGGGCTTCGAGATCTTCCAAGGTGCCGATGTAAGGCGAGAGCAGCAGCGTGGTGACGCGGTCGAGCGGGAGCGGGCCGGCGATCCAGCGGATAAGGTCGAGGGCGGTCGCGACCATGGGAGTTTCAGCAAGGGGTGAGCCGGTCGAAAAACTGTAGGGAGTGGAGGATAGATCCGTGTCGATGGATTGGAGTTCAGGCGTGAGGATATTGCGTAGAGTGGCTTCGAGGGCGGGGCGTTCGTCTCCGAGGCTGGGGACGATGAGGGCGATGCGCGGCTGCTCCGGCGACGTTTCGATGAAGTGGCGGATCCAGTGAACGGCGGTGAGAAGTTCCTCATGTAGGTTGGCGGCTTGGATGACGAGATGAGAAGAGTTTGTCTCGGCTTCGGAAGAGAGCGGTCGAGCTTCGCTCGATACCCCACCCTTTCTGATAAGACCAGAAAGGATGGGCCACCCGGTTTTGTCGCCTGGCTCAGATTCTGCGGTGATAGCCAGACGATCGATAATGCAGCCGTGAGTTTCGAGAGTGGTCAACAAAGAAGTGCGTGCCGGAGTGTCATCGTCGAAGCCGATGAGCAGCACCTTCGTCGGCGGTGTGAGGGAGCCGTCGGCAATGTGCTCGCGAATGGCGGCGGGGAGTTCAGCGGCCGAAAGAAACTGGCCGCGCTCGCAGCGTTTGGCGAAGGCCGTGGCCCAGGTGGCGAAGGTCTTCGAATCGTGTGTAACAGCGAAGCGGCGGAGGGCAGCGGTGGCTTCGTAGCTGGCGGCCAGACGCCATGCTGTTTGGGCAAGTTCGGCCAGGGAGTCGGGTGAGCCGAGCGAGGGTGCGGCAGTTGAACTGGCGATGATCTCCCGCCAGAGTGTGTGCTCCTGCGCTGGATTGAGCTGCAGCCGCAACTCCACTCCCTGGTTGACCAGAGCGCTCCACAACGACTCGAGCCAGGCGTTCCATGAGCGAATTTGCGCAGGCTCCCATGCGTCCAAGCCAGCGGCGGATTGGGCGCGGTCGAAGCGGGCGCGGAGGTCAGCGGCAGCGCGCTCATTGGGCGCGAGAATCGTGGCGCCGTCGGCGAGAGCTTCGCTTATGGTGACGGAAAGCGAATTGCGCTGCGGCGACTCCTGCATGGTTTACAGGGTATAGCTTCAGGTGGTGGATTGTTTGCCGACGGGTCAGTGTGAGAGGTTGGCATGGTCCCGCAACTTGGGCAGCTTGGGGAAGACCGTCGAACCGGCTTCGAGAGGCGGGAGCCAGAAGCTGGCCGCAAGCAGGCCGAGCGCGGCGAGGAAGGGCACGGCCATCGCGACGCGCAGTGAGTCCGCCTGCGAAGAAATTACGCCCATCAGCCAGGTGAGAGTGGCTGCTCCAAGGCCGGAGACGGCGAGGATGAATCCGGCGACACGCGCCGGCGGGTGGCGGCGCAGCAGGAGGGCGAAGGTCGATGGGAAAAACGCCGAGAGGCTGAGACCGAGCAGAACGCAGGTGATCGAAAGCGCCTTCGCCGAGCTGCACATGGCCAGCACCGGGACCAGCAGCACAGAGCAGAGCATGGCTCCGCGCTGCAACGTGCTTTCGCGCATGTGGCGCAGCAGAAGCGAAGAAAGCGCGCGGCCAAGGGTCAGCGCCGTCCACAGCACGACGATGGCCGATTGTCCTCCGAGGACGTGGCCACCGGCGTAGCGGACGGTAAAGGTAGTGATCCACTGCGAGAGACAGGTTTCGAGGCCGCCGTAAAGGAACAGTATCAGGCCAAAACAGATCAGGATCTGCCTGGGAAGAACGACGGTTGAGGTTTCCTCCGAAGGCGCTTCGGAGTCGTCGGGATGGGTGGACTGCAGGCGGCCGCCGAGCGCGATGACGATGAAGGCCACGGCGAAGGTCAGCAGGAACTCGCGCAGAGTGTGGTGCGGCAGCAGAGCGGCGACCAGGATTCCGATGCAAACAGCGCCAAGGCTCCAGAAGAAGTTGATGAACGAGAGCGCGGATCCGGTGCGCTTGTTGTAGCGGCGCCCCGCCAGAATGTTGGTGGAAGCAATCAGGTGGCCCAGACCGACGCCGGTGACGAAGAGAGCAATGGAACCCGTGACGAGGCCGCCGGCATAGGCAAAGGCGGCGAGTCCCGTACAAGTGGCGAGCAGGCCGAAAAAGATTCCGTTGCGCAGTTTGTTGGGGACGGTCGATCCACCGACGAAAGCGCCGAGGAATTTCGCAAAGAGCAAAAGTCCGGCCTGGTAGTCGGGCAGATGCCACTCATGGGAAAGGGCGGGCAGGATGGGACCAAGCAGAACGGTGCCCATGCCTGAGAGCAAAAGGCCTGCGCACAGCCAGAATATGGATGGACCAGCGGAAGATTGCGGGTTGGTGGCCGTCGTGTTCTGTGGCGAACTCAATTACGCTGCTCCGTGAAAAGACACGGTGCGGAGTTGCACGGGGACGCACAGAAGCGTCAGGGTCAAACAAGTTTCAAGCCCGCAGTAGCCGCCGCACTCGGTCGACTCTGTTCAAGAAACTCTTGATGGGTCAGATGCTAGCACGGAGCGGCGGGCTGTATCAAAGCGTCCCGGCTATCATGGACGTGTGAAGCTATCGAAGAGACATATCTTCTGTGTGATGTGGGGACGTTTTTTCCCCGTGCTGCTGGCGCTTGCGGCGATGGCCGGACCGCTGACCGGATGCCACGACGCGCAGAATCCGGAGACGGCGGCGGACAAGTGGTATCCGATACGAGGGGTCATCGTCAGCACCGATACGGATAAGGGTGAAGTGTTGTTGAAGCATGAGGCGATTGCCGGCTTTATGGAAGCGATGACGATGTCCTACAAATTGAAGGATCCGACGATCATTTCGGAACTGCATGCCGGGGATGTGATTACGGCTACATTGATGACAAAACAGAGCTCCTCCGGCCCCTTCGATATGCGCCTCGATCACATTGTGGTGATCGCCCAGGCGCGCGCGGATACGAAGCCTGCAGTGGCATATCACGTGCCTGCTGCCGGAGATGTTGTGCCGGATTTCCCGCTCTTGAACCAGAGTGGACGAAAGATTCGACTGAGCCAGTTTCGAGGCAAAGTGGTGCTGCTGACGTTTATTTACACACGTTGCACTGTGGCCGATTATTGCCCGAAGATGAGCCGCAATTTCGCGGAGATCGACAAGGCGCTGGCGGCCAATCCAGCGATCTACGCGAAGACCCACTTGCTCAGCATCAGCTTCGACCCGCAGTACGATACTCCCAGGGTGCTGCGCAGCTATGGAGGAGCGTATACCGGGAAATATACGAACGAGACATTCGGGCACTGGGATTTTGCGGCGCCGTCGATGATGGACCTGCCCAGCGTGGAACAGTTCTTCGACCTGGGTGTAACACCGGGCGATTCCGGAAGCCTGATGCACTCGCTGGCTACGGTTGTGGTCGGCAAGGATGGCAGGGTGGTGGCGTACTATCCCACCAATGAGTGGACGCCGGATAAACTTCTGGCGCAGATCGATAAGGCAGCAGCATAAAAGAGGAGAACGAGCTTGGCGAAATTAACGATGTTTTTTGGCGTGCTGTTGTTGGCCCTGGGTGGTTCGGCGTATTTGCTCA
>Ga0207125_10044_pt1 | contig 30616 bp, 21 predicted proteins | sample Alteio_BWMinHeat_19_FD_153556 | JGI IMG/M metagenome (GOLD analysis project Ga0207125, IMG submission 153556) | Enriched cells from forest soil in Barre Woods Harvard Forest LTER site, Petersham, Massachusetts, United States -... | ecosystem: Environmental > Terrestrial > Soil > Temperate forest >...
GGAGCAGTTGGGAGAAGAGGCCAAATTGAAGGACTTGCCGGTGGTTGTATTCACCGGCCGGGAGTTGACTCCCGATGAGGACGCGAAACTGCACACCCTCGCTCGCAGCGTCGTGGTCAAAGACGTTGAGTCACCCGAGCGGCTGCTCGACGAAACGGCACTGTTCCTGCATCGAGTTGTCGCGGATCTTCCCGCCGACAAGCAGCGCATGCTTGACCGTCTGCACCGGTCAGACGAGGCCCTGGTTGGCCGCAAGGTGCTGGTCGTCGACGACGATGTGCGAAACATCTTCGCTTTAAGCAGTGTTCTTGAGCGAAGGGGCATGAGCGTGCTGACGGCTGGAACGGGGAGAGAGGCCATCATCACCATCGAATCGACGCCCGATCTCGCCATCGTCTTGATGGACATCATGATGCCTGAAATGGACGGCTATGAAACCATGCAGGTCATTCGCCAAAATCCAGCGTTGCGCCGCTTGCCGATCATCGCCCTTACCGCCAAGGCGATGAAGGGAGACCGCGAAAAATGCCTGGAGGCAGGGGCTTCAGAGTACCTAGCAAAGCCGGTAAATACTGAGCAATTGCTGTCTGCACTTCGCACCTGGCTGCACAGGTAGTTACGAATTCGGTCAGCCTGGAGGAGGGTCGATGAAGACCGATGAAAAGGTGAACATCCTGATGGTGGACGACCAGCCGGCGAAGCTCCTCAGCTATGAGGTGATCCTTGGCGATCTGGGGGAAAACCTCATCAAGGCCACTTCGGCGTCCGAGGCGCTGAACATCCTTCTCAAGACCGACGTGGCCGTGGTCTTGATGGATGTGAGCATGCCGGAGTTCGATGGGTTTGAGTTGGCCGACATGATCCGGCAACACCCCAGATTCCAAAGGACGGCGATCATCTTCATCTCGGGTGTCCACCTCACCGACACCGACAAGATCAACGGATACCGGCGCGGCGCGGTGGACTACATTTCGGTCCCGGTTGTCCCCGAAGTTCTTCGCGCAAAAGTAGGGATCTTTGTCGAACTCCATCGCAAGACACGGCTTTTAGAAGGTCTCAACCTGGAGCTTGAGCGCCGAGTCGAGGAACGCACCGAGGAATTGAGGCAGAGTGAAACGCAGTTTCGCACCTTGTCGAATTCCATTCCCCAACTCGCATGGATGGCAAATGCCGAAGGCGATGTCTTCTGGTACAACCAGCGCTGGCAAGACTTCACCGGGATGGATTGCGAAGACTTGCAGCAGTTTGGATGGATTGATGTACAGCATCCCGATCATCGCGAGCGAGTAGCCGCGGGCCACCAAAAGGCGTGTGAGGCCGGCGAGCTTTGGGAAGATACGTTTCCTTTGCGCGGTAAGGACGGAGACTACCGCTGGTTTCTGGCCCGCGCCGTGCCCATCACGGATTTACAGGGGAAGATCGTCCGGTGGTTCGGCACAGCCACGGATATAACCGCCCAGATCGCCGCCGAAGAAAAGATCCGGCAGCTGAACCGTCAACTCGAACTGCGAGTGACGGAGTTGGAGACGATCATGCAGGTCCTGCCAGTTGGTATTGCGATGTCGAATGATGCGCAGGGAACCTTCGTGAGCGGAAATGCGGCCTTTGACCAGATTTTCGAGATGAAAGAGGCAGACGCTCCGGTTGAAGTTTTGCAAAAGAGCGAAATCATCTGCAGCGGGAAACCGGTGCAGGCAAGCGACCTTCCATTGCCTCGGGCGGCCCTCACTGGCAAGCCGGTGGGAAGCACCGAGATGCAGGTGAGGCTGCCGAGCGGGCGAGTGAAGCATGTGCTGGCGAGCGCTAGTCCGCTGTATCAGGCCTCGGGCGCGAAGGGCGCGGTAGGAGCCTTCTTCGATGTGACCGATCGCAAACGAATGGAAGATCAGCTGCGAGAGCGCGCTGACCTGCTTGAGCTCGCTTCGGACGCGATCATGGTGCGCAGCCTGGACGGCACGCTGCAGTTCTGGAATTCCGGGGCAGAGCACCTGTACGGCTGGAAACGCAGTGAAATTCTCGGCACGGATATGCATCGGGTACTGAAAACCGTGTATTCCGTAACCGAAGAAGAAGTAGATCGCGCTCTTGCGGAAAGGAAATCCTGGCAGGGAAACCTGATTCATCGCACCAGAGATGGCCGCGAAATTGTCGTGACCAGCCGCATGGCTGTGAATCGCGAGGGAAATGCAGTGCTTGAAATCAACCGCGACATCACCGCCCAGGTGCAAGCGGAGAAGGCACTGCTGCAGGCAGAAAAGCTGGCGGCGATGGGTCGCGTGGCCGGAATGATCGCGCACGAGATCAATAATCCTCTGGAAGCCATCACCAATGCGTTCTACTTGCTCCGAACCCATCCGTCGCTGGATGACGAGGCGCGACACTATGCCGATCTGGCGGAGCAGGAATTGGCGCGCGCCTCACATATCACCCGGCAAACGCTCAGCTTCTATCGCGAATCGAACCAGCCGACCGTAGTTGCGGTTGCTGATTTGCTGGACGGCATACTCGAGCTCCAACAGCGCGGACTTCAGATCGGCAAGATCGCTCTTGAGAGGCAGTACTTCACGCCGGGACTCGTGCGTGGGATGCCGGTGGAGTTCCGCCAAATCTTCGTGAACCTGATCAGCAACGCGGTCCAGGCGATGCCCGAAGGCGGCGTGTTGCGCATATGCGTGAGTAACGCGACCGATTGGCCCACCCAACGGCGAGGCGTTGTCGCTTCCATCATCGATACCGGCACGGGGATTCGGCCGCGCGATGCAAAACGGCTCTTCGAGCCGTTCTTCAGTACCAAGGCTGCGAAGGGCACCGGACTGGGGCTTTGGATCAGCAAGGGCATCGCACAAAAGTACGAAGGGCGCATCTCATTTCGCAGCCTTCCGATTGGCGGCCGGTACGCAACCTGCTTTCGCGTGTTCCTGCCTTCAGAAGGAGAGCTGAGCGCGGGGGACGGTCACTCCGCCGCGGCGCAAGTCGATTACGAGCGAATGGAAGGGAATGCAAAACTGGCGCGAACCAGCAGTTAGTAACTTGGGGTGTCGGATTACTTCAAGCGCGCGATTTCCATCTTTCGAAAGTAGACCTCGGCACCCTCGCACTGGAAAAGAATCTTTCCATGGGTAGTATTGGCATTCGTTCCGGCATTGGCTAGTTTTCCGTTTACGAAATACCAGATGCGATCGTGCTCGACGATAAGCTCCACGAGGTTCCACTCTCCGTGGGGCTTCTCCAGATCATTAACTGAGTCACGATAGCCGGTCACATTGACCAGTGGGCCGCGGCCAATGTGAGCGATGCGAAGATACTGCTTCGGGCCGGCATCCGGAGTGCTTTGGTACACTTCTCCGTTCACTGTGATTCCAGTTCCATTGATCACCCAGATGTCGCCAGTACCGCCCTCGTTGATCTGAAACTCCATCATGCGCGGCCAGACTTTGAGAGGCCCGGTGATGTTGTACTGGATGCCGCTGTCCCTCGATTTTCCCAGGCGTGGAGGATACATCTTCTCTCCCCATTTGAATTCGGCGCGCAGATAGTAATTCTGATACTCCTTCTTCGTGACCAGGCCGCCAAACTCTTCTCCGGAAATGTGGAGCGCTCCATCTTCGATCTGAAACACCCGGTCGGGATCGCTGTTGACTCCGTGATCTTTCAGGAGCGTGTCGAAGCCTTTGAGATTCTTCCCATTAAACAGGCTCTTGAGCTTACCGTGAGGAGGGATACTTGCCGCCTCTTGAGCGACCGCGATAGTCGCTGCCAGGGCTAAGCAGAGCACCATGGCGAGTGCGGATATCCCAATGGCGACCCGGTTCTTCATTTTGATTTCTCCGTAGTTTGCCAACGGACCGGTTTGGCGTTTTGTTCACACGGCATGAGATCATACTCCGACTCGCAGCGCGACGACAAAGCCTCAGCCCAGCTTTGCGAAGCGCGTGATAGGCCCTAGCATTGTGCTCCGGAGGCAGATGACATGAATCGCAGAGATTTCCTGGGCACCGCGGTGTCGGCGGGGGCGGGCGTAGCAGCCGCGCCCCTCTCACTGCCGGTGCAGGATGTGCGTGCCGCGCAGACGAGCGGCGCTCCCCAGCCTGTCCCAAGAAAGCTGCCCATCGGCGTATTCAATCCTCCCTTCCAGAAGCTGTCGCTGGATGAGATGCTCGACAAGTTCTCGAGCCTCGGCATCGAGGCCGTCGAGATCGGCGCCGGCGGCTACGCGGCAACTCCACAGTGTCCACTGAACGAACTCGTGTCGGATCCCGCGAAGGCGCACGCATGGCGGAAGAAATTTGACGATCGCGGAATTCCCATTATGGCGCTGAGTTGCCACGCGAATCCGCTCCACCCGGATCCAGCCAAGAGCGCCGCGTTTGCCCAGCAGTTTCGCCAGACCATTCAGCTCGCCGGCATGTTGGAAATACCCACGGTGGTGGGTTTTTCCGGATGCCCGGCCGGTTCGCCCAACGACACGACGCCAACCTGGATTACCTACACCTGGCCGCCGGACCACGCTGCTGCGCTCGCATGGCAATGGAAGGAGCGGGTCATTCCCTATTGGCAAGAGACGGTCAAGTTCGCGCGCGAACAAGGGGTGCGACGGATCGCGCTGGAAATGCACCCAAACTTTGTCGTCTACAATCCGCGAACCCTCTTGCGCCTGCGCGAAGCGGTCGGAGAAGAGATCGGTGCGAACTGCGACCTGAGCCATCTCTTCTGGCAACAGTGCGACGCGGTCGAAGTCATCCGCTATCTAGGCAAGCAAGGCGCAATCTATCACGCGCATATGAAGGACACAGCTTTCTTCCGCGAAAACGTAGACCGCTTCGGCGTCTTGAACTTCGCCTCGTCGGCCGCCGACAAGCAAGGATCAGAGTTTTTCCGAGCTGTCGGCTATGGGCACGGCGCCACACTATGGAAGGATGTAATCGCCGCGTATATGGAAGTAGGTTACAAAGGCATGCTCAGCATTGAGAACGAAGATCCTCTCCTGAGCGGGGAGGTTGGAGTGAGGCGATCGCTGGCTGTGTTGAAGAACGTTCGTGAAGAGCTGCTCGCCAACCAACCGAATCCTGGCTGAGGTGGCCTCCAGAGATGCCCGCCCTTGTGCACAATGTACGAAATCGTCTCATAGTGAGTTAGAGAAACTTGGAGACCAGCGATGCCGCAATTGGCCCCGTCCAGAAAGATCTTTGACGTCTGCATCATCGGATCCGGCGCCGGTGGCGGGACAGCCGCTAAAGTGCTGACCGAAGGTGGCCTGAATGTAATCATGCTGGAGGCCGGCCCGCGCCTCCGCCCGGAGACAGACTTCAAAGAACATGTGTGGCCCTACGAATTGGCCCACCGTGGAGCTGACATTGGAGGCAGGGCACGCTTTGAGTTGAACGATGAGTTTATGGCGCCCAACGGCTTTTGGAACATCGAAGGTGAGCCCTACACCACTGCTCCAGGCTCATCGTTTCGCTGGTTCCGGTCGCGAATTGAGGGAGGCCGAACGAATCATTGGGGGCGCATCGCGTTGCGTTTTGGCCCTGCGGACTTCAAGGCACGCTCCACCGACGGCGTGGGTGACGACTGGCCGATCAGCTACGAAGATCTGGCTCCGTATTACGGCAAGGTCGAGTCGTTCATCGGCGTGTTTGGCTCGAAGGAAAATATCCCAAACGCGCCGGACGGTAATTTCTTGCCTCCGCCGCAGCCCCGCTGCACGGAGAACCTGGTCAAGAAAGCCTGCGACCATCTGAATATCACCTGCGTCCCCTCTCGGCTCGCTATCCTCACCGTGCCACTCAATGGACGCCCCGCATGCCACTACTGCGCGCAATGCGGCCGAGGCTGTCTCACTGCCTCTAACTTCAGCTCAAGCCAGGTCATGATTCCCGTGGCGCAGGCGACGGGTCGCTTCACGATGATTGCCAATGCGATGGCCCGCGAGATCGTCGTCGGCAAGAACGGAAAAGCAGAAGCGGTTTCCTACATCGACAAGACAACGCGTCGCGAAGACAGAGTCTACGCAAAGGCTGTCGTCGTGGCGGCGAGCTCCTGCGAGTCCGCGCGCCTTCTGCTGAATTCCCGCTCCGCAACGTTTCCCGAGGGGTTGGCCAACTCGTCGGGAGTCGTGGGGCGGTATCTTACCGATTCAGTTGGGAGCCACCTTGCGGGACACTTCCCCCAGTTGGAAAAAATGCCCGCCCACAATCATGACGGTGTCGGCGGCATGCACTTATACATGCCCTGGTGGAAATTCGGACAAAAGAATGATTTTCTCCGTGGCTATCACATCGAGTTCGGCGGCGGACGCAACTTGCCCGGTGTGGGCAATTTCGACTGGGTGAGCGCCCAGCAAGAAGGCTACGGAATCTCTCTGAAGCAGCGGTGCCGCAGCGCCTACGGGACCGTCATCGGCTTTGCCGGTCGCGGCGAGATGATTCCGAATCCAAACAGCTATTGCGAACTCGATCCCAAGGTCGTCGATCAGTGGGGCGTTCCCGTATTGCGCTTCCATTGGCAATGGGGCGAGAACGAGATCAAGATGGCCAGGCACATGCAGGAAACCTTCCGCTCCATTATCGAAACAGCAGGCGGGACCGTCCTTGGCCATGCGGCTACCGATGAGCGGTCCCCAAGCAGCATTTCGGAGGGCGGGACGATCATTCATGAATCGGGCACGGTGCGCATGGGGAACGACCCGAAGACTTCTGCTTTGAACAGCAATTGCCAGGCTCACGATGTCAAGAATGTATTTGTAGCCGATGCTGCTCCTTTTGTGACAAATCCAGATAAGAATCCAACCCTGAGCATCATGGCGTTGTCGTGGAGAACTTCAGAATATCTGCTCGCCCAGGCCAGGAAAGGGAACCTCTAGGTCAGCCATGCCAACAAACGCCGTATCCCGCCGAAACGCATTGAAGTTACTGAGCATGGGAACCATGGCAGGCTCGGTCCTGCACGCGATCCCACTCCAGGCCGCCGAGTATGCTCACAGCCTCATCGACGCCGAAAAGAGTGAGTCCAAGGCAGGGGAATACGCGCCGAAGTTCTTTCCTCCGCAGCAGTACAAGACGCTCAAGAATCTATGCCAGGCGATTCTTCCTGCCGACGCGGACTGCGGGGGAGCGATCGAAGGTGGGGCGCCGGAATTCATCGATCTGCTGACGAGCGAGAACTCCGAATATCAATTGAAACTGGGCGGCGGTTTAGCCTGGCTTGACTCTGCATGTGCCGACCGCTACGGCAGCGCCTTTCTCGATAGCTCTCCCCAACAGCAGAAAGAGATTCTTGATCTCATTGCCTACCGCAAGAATGGCAGGCAGGACAGTGGAATGAGTTATGGCGTTGAATTCTTCTCGTTGTTGCGCAATCTGACCTTAGACGGCTTCTTCACGAGTAAGATCGGCATCCAGTACCTGGGATATGTTGGCAATACCTTCGAAACTGACTTCCCGGGATGCCCACCTGTGCCTGGCCTATAACTCTCACGCAGTAGGATCGATCCGAAATTGTCTCCATTCGATCAGTGCGAGCGCGTTTTCAGGCCAATTGCCAGGGAGCACGATAAGGCCGCGAAAGCAATTCGCTGGCCGCGCTGTCATTCAGAATCTTCTCCTGTCCCACGTCCCATCGAATCTTTCGTCCGACCATCATGGAAATGAGGCCGAGATGCCCGGGAAGTGTCGAATGATGCGCTGTCTCGACAGGAGCGATCGTCGGCTTGCGGGATTTGACGCAGTCTAGGAAATTTCGCCGATGTTCCGAAGACTCGTACAACTTCACCTTGCGGAGTTCCTCGGGAAGAGATTCCCCCTTTATCCAGCCAGGATTGGAGGCGTCAAATCCGCTGCGATCCACCCATACCCAACCGTCGGTCCCGATCCATTTTGTTCCCATGCTGATTGCGGGGGAACCACCGGATATGGTCATCGACACGTCCACAGGATAGTGAGTTACTTCCTTACGGTATTTGCATTCGATATGGTATTTGGTCGCGGTGTTCCACGCGGCATTGGCCGGCGGAAACTCGCCATCCCCTTCAATCTCCGACGGGCCGCTTAGGTCGAACCCCAGGCCCCAATGTGCGATGTCGCCGTGGTGTCCAATCCAGTCCAATAACTGGCCGCCTCCGGTGTTGTAGTTCCAGCGCCAATTCTGGTACACGCAGGCTTCGATGTAGGGTTCCGCCTTCGAGGGGCCGATCCAGTTGTCATAGTCCAGTTCGGGCGGTGGCTGGGTCACTGCGAGATCCCACGCCGCAGTCCCAGGCACAAGCTGGGCTGGACTGGTGATCTTGTCCGGCAGAGACGAAAGCCTTTCGAGCAGCGCGGGAACCGTGCCGGGGAAATCGTGATGGCCACCCGGCAGACCGACCTCCACGCGAGTCACGTGTCCGATGAGACCGTTACGTACAATCTCCGCAGCCTTGTGAAAGGTGGGAAGTGAGCGCTGCCAGGAGCCGGCCTGCCAGATGATTCCATTCCGTTGAACCGCTTTGACGATCGCCTGTTGTTCCGCAACTGTGCGTGCGAGGGGCTTCTCGCCGTAGATGTCTTTCTTCCTGGCGGCAGCCTCGGTGGCCAGCAGCGCGTGCCAGTGATCCGGAACCGCAATCATCACCGCATCAATATCATCCCGCGCCAATACTTCGCGATAATCGTGATACGCCTTGCAATCCTTGTTCCCGTAGTGGTCGTTGACGGTGTCGACAGCGGCCTGCAGGTGATTTTTCTCCAGGTCGCAAGCCGCGACCACTTGGCAATCGTCCTGCTTCAGGAATGCCTTGGTATTCGCAGGTCCCATCATGCCCCAGCCGATCACACCCAGGGTGATGCGATCGGAAGCAGAGACCCTGCCAGTGCGGGCCCAGGCTGTACCGGGGACGAGCATCGCAGCCCCGGCACTTTTGAGAAAGCTGCGCCGGGTTGGCAGAGAAAATGGACCAGCTGGAAGCTTGCTCATGGCAGTCTCCTAAGTTCCTTCAATCATCGTGTTAGTTGAGCTCTCTGATCCAGATATTCCGGAAGCTGATCGGTTCGCTGTGGTCGCCGTGCGCCTGCAGCTTGATCGGCGCGGTGTCGTACTTCTTATAGAAGGGCTGGCCGGTGTTCAGAGTCTGGCCCTTCAACTCGAAGTGATTCTGCACCAGCACGCCATTGAAGAACGCGGTGACATAGGCTGGAGTTTTCAGCGAGCCGTCGTCGTTAAACGTCGGCGCGGTCCACACCACGTCGTAAGTCTGCCATTCTCCCGGCTTGCGATTCGGGTTCACTAGCGGAATGCCCTGTTTGTAGACACTCCCGGCCTGACCGTTGACATAGGTGGCGTTGTTGTACGAGTCGAGAATCTGCAGCTCATATCCGGCATCGCCAGGCCCGGTGGAGGCAAGAAAGAGGCCGCTGTTGCCGCGCGCCTGACCGGTGCCGGTGATGTTTTCAGGAACCTTCCACTCAAGGTGGAGCTGATAGTTCCTGAAAGACCGCTTGGTTTCGATGTTCCCGACGCCCGGCGCCTTGTTCACGGTGAATACGCCGTCGTGCACGAACCACAAGGCCGGCGACTTATCCTTGGCCGACTCCCATTCATCGAGATTCTTCCCGTTGAAGAGGATGATTGCGTCGGAGGGCGGCGCGTTGTTGTCGCCCGGTGTGACGACTTTGGGCACCGGCGCCCACACTTCCGTGTCCTGAGGCTTCGGTGCGGCAGGTGCCGTGGATGCTTGCTGTTCTGTGCCGGGTTGTGCCGGCGGTTGTTGGGCCGAAATCGGAGCCGTTACCGCAATCACGGCCGCAAAGAAGAGGAGTTTCGAATCTTGTATCCGCATGATCATCAAACACGATACACCCAATGGGTTCGAATTGGGGCAAGACGGGATTGGGCGGCAGCTGTCGCGCCGGATCCCCGGGGATCGCGCCATTTCTGCGAAGACTGACCCTCCTACCGGTCCAACTTAAGTGAGGGGGACGAATTCATGGAATGCAAGTCATGGGCGTGCTAGTATTCGTGCACCAGATACGTAACATTCATAGTTTCACTCAGGAGTTACTTATGCACGCCCCCACACGTTTGTCGTTGTGTTGTCTGGCAACGATTGTCGTCCTGCTTGGGCCCAGTTCGTCTGCTCACGCACAGGACAGTGCCAGCCTCCCGGTTGGATCGATTGTCAACTTTGGGCCTAACCTGCAGCAGGTTGCAGGCGGAGTCTGCCGCCAGCCGGAAGGCATTGCCTTCGATGGAGACGGAAACCTCTATCTCGCTTCAAATTCGGACAGCGCCACCACGGTCGGACATGTGTGCGTTCTCGACCCGAAGGGCAATCTGATCGACATCATCAATGTGCCGTCGGTGCCTGGCGTTTCGCTGATCGGGCTGGTCGGCGAGCTTTGGGAGGGCGACTTCCTCTATGTTTGCGATCAAGCAGACGACGTAGCGCCGCACGGACGGGTTCTAAAGATCAACCCGCGAACCCACGAAGTGACGACGCTCTTCTCCGGCCTTGCGTTCCCGAACGGATTCGCCGAAGACCGCCACGGAAATTTCTTCGTTACCGATTCTCTGTTGGGTGCCATTTACAAGTTCAACGGGGATCCAAACAACGTCACGCTCTGGTTCCAGGATGCCTCGCTGATCTCGACCAACCCGAACCAGCCGGTAGGGGCAAACGACCTTGCGTTTGACGCCGACGGCGATTTTCTCTACGTCGATAACGCCGGCAACCGCCAGGTGCTTCGCATCCCGGTAAGCAAGAGCGGAGCTCCGGGGCAGATTCAGCTCTTTGCCGACGGTGCAACCCTGGATCAACAGCTTGGCCTTCCAAGCCCAACGGCTCTCACCTTCGCGGATGGTATGCAGTTTGATGTGATGGGCAACCTCTACGTGATGGCAAACCTTGTAAACGAGGTCGAAGTCTTTGCTCCGGATGGCTCCTTGACGCATCGCTATTCCGGTACCGGAACTAATGCGTTGGATTTTAATGCCAGCCCCATCTTCAAGGGACGCAAGTTGTACATCACCAACATGTCGGCAACAGACGGCGGAGTGAATTCGAAGGTGTCGATTCTGCAGGCGCCCTTTCCAGGAATCCAGCTCTACTAAAGTAACGGACGCGCTGAAGCTTGGATGGCTGAGGCGCGTTACGTTCCACAATGGGGCTCTGGTTCGATCCAGCTGCGACTCGTGAAGACCAGCCAAAACGAGCCTGTCAATGATCCGGAATGTGTACGTTTGAAGTTACGAAAGTAACCCAGTCGACGCGGGGATCACAGTAACATAGAGATAGTGCCACCACGGCAGACTTTGCATAGCAGGACGACGGGAAACCCTTCCTGGCCGGGGCGTATTGTCGATTCATTCTCGGTCGAAGGTACGCTGACCGAGCCATTTGGAAAGGTGGCCGCCTGAGCTGACGAGGTGGCGTCCAGACGGGTGTGTGAAATGCGTCCTACTTCCAAAGCGTCCGTTATCGCGGGCCTTCTTCTATTTGTTGCCAGCCAGGTAGTTTCCGGCGAGGCCAAGCAGCCTGATCTCACCAAGGTAAACCTTGAAGACTTGATGAACATCGAGGTGACCTCGGTTGCGAAGAAGGCGCAGAAATTGTCACAGACCGCCTCCGCGGTTTTTGTGATCACCCAGGATGACATTCAACATTCCGGCGTCTTGAACATACCCGATTTGCTTCGCATGGTGCCGGGGCTCGATGTAGCACAGATCAACTCCAACAACTGGGCGATTTCCTCGCGCGGATTCAACCACCAGAAATCAAACAAACTGCTGGTACTGGTTGACGGTCGAGCGGTCTACACCCTGATTTACGCGGGAGTCTTCTGGGACACACTGGATGTGCCGCTGGAGACGATCGATCGCATCGAAGTGATTCGCGGGCCCGGGGCCAGCGTGTGGGGCGCCAACGCAGTGAACGGCGTCATCAACATCATCACCAAGAAGGCCGCCGACACCCAGGGAGCGTTGGTGTCGGGAGGTGCCGGGACTACGGCGCACGCGTTTGGCACGGTGATGTACGGGGGGAAGTTCAAACTCGGGAACTATCGGATCTTCACCAAGTACCAGGATAACGGCCACCTCCCGGATCCCACCGGACAGAACGGACTCGACGGATGGCACCTGCTGCATGGCGGCTTTCGCACGGATCAAGACTTGACGCCCAACGACACGCTCATGACCGAAGGGGACCTCTACACGGGCAAAGAAGGATCGGTGATCGGGCACATTGTTTCGATCGAAACCTCTGACTTTGAGAACGCGTTCAGAAATTCGCCTCTTTCCGGTGGAGACATCGTCGCGCGCTGGAAGCACCTCCTGAACAATGGTTCAGAGACCACGCTGCAGTTCTACGTTCACAACTACACGCGTTCCGGTCCGGAGACGCATGAAGTGTCGCACACGATCGATGTCGATTTTCAGCACCATTGGACGCTCAACCAGCGGCACGATCTGATCTGGGGAGGAAGTTATCGCCGTACCGCCGATAACACGCAGGGTACGATTGACCTCTCCTTTGTGCCCGCCGAACGGACTTTGCAACTCTACAGCTTTTTTGCTCAGGACCAGATCGCATTGAAGCCGAACCGCTTTCTGCTGACGGCCGGGACGAAGCTGGAGAACAACGACCTGGGCGGGTTCAGTGTGCAGCCCAGCGTCCGGCTGGCGTGGACCCCGGACGAGAAACAGTCATTTTGGGCCGCCGTGGCCTCGGCCGATGGGACGCCTTCCCGGCGAACTGAAGACTGTTTCATTCCGCTCACGGTATTTCCGGGGCCGGACGGCGCGCCCATCGTTCCCACCTTGTTCGGCAATCGTCATGTGAAGTCAGAGCACCTCGTGGCCTATGAGGCAGGCTGGCGCACGGAGAGAAGTAGCCGCCTTACTCTCGATCTCACGGCATATTTCAACTCGTATTCTCACCTCTATAACCAGGAGCCGGGCACTCCGTTCTACAGCGCAAATCCAGCGCCTCTGCACCTGGTTTTTCCCCAGACATGGGAAAACAAGATGCATGGGAACACTCAGGGAGTTGAGGTCGGCGCTAATTGGCGAGTGATGGAGAGATGGACGCTCAGCCCGGCGTATTCCTTGCTGCAGATGCATTTGCGCATGGACTCCGATAGCCAGGACACGGCGACGCTTCCCAATATCGTTGGGTCCAGTCCGAGACATCAGGCTCAGTTGCGTTCGCGCGTCGAACTGGCGCACGGTCTCTCCTGGGACGCCAACGCGTATTTCGTCAGTGCGCTGCCGGCCCAGGCGGTTAATTCCTATACGAGAGTCGACACTCAGTTGAGTTGGCATCCTGCGGAGCGAGCCGTGATCAGCCTGGTGGGCCAGAATCTGGTGAAAGACCATCACCTGGAATCGAACGACGTCTACACCACCATCAACCCGTCCCAAGTGAAGCGAAGTGCCTACGCCCAAATCAGCTGGGAGTTCTGAGAAGGCATTGAGCAGCGAAGCCAAAGCGGGCCGTTTGCCGTTGGATAGAAAAGCGGATAGCGGATGCTTTGCATCGTCGCGGTTCTGTAGGCGCGTGTTCCGGCTCATTCTGGTGGCAGCTGCGGTTTCCGCGTGCAGCTTTCCGAAAGCACAGGCACAATCGAAAGTAGACGAATACCGCGTGAAGGCTGCGTTCCTTTTTCACTTCGCCCAATTGGTGGAATGGCCCGACGCTGCTGACGCGAACACCAATCCTTTGTTGCTTTGCACGCTGGGCGACGATCCGTTTCACGGCGAACTGGAAAGCACGGTAGAAGGCAAGCAGGTCGGATCACGCGTGCTTCGCATTCGTCACCTCAATGAAGCCCAGGCAACGCATAGCTGCAACATGGTCTTTATCAGCAGGAGTGAGGACAAACATCTTCCAACGATCCTCGCGAGCTTAAAAACGGCGCCGGTTCTTACCATCGGAGAGGCGGATGATTTTTTAGGTTCAGGCGGGATCATCCGGTTCTGCCTGGAGGGAAACAAAGTGCGTTTCGAGATTAATCGCGAAGCCGCGGAGTCGGCAAAACTCAGGATCAGTGCGAAGTTACTGCTTCTGGCAAGAAATATTGCTGGAGGCAGCGGAGGACAGTGAAGATGACGTTCAGAGACCTGCCGATTCGTCGCAAACTGGCGTTGCTTGTCCTCTCCGCAACAGTGATGGCGTTGGTTCTGGCATGCGTCGGGATTGCCATCTACGAGCGATCGCGTTTCCGCGCCAACCTTACGACCGAGTTGACAACCCTGGCCGATACGCTCGGTGCCAATACCGCCGCATCCATTGCATTCAGCGATCAAAAGACGGCTCAGGAGATGCTCGGGGCCTTGCGTGCCGAGCCCCACGTTTTGGCAGCTTGCCTGTACGACGAGCAGGGAAATGTTTTTGCGGAATATCGCCGCACCGGATTGCCCCCGGGCTTTCAAATGCCTCCGTGGCACTCCCAGGGATACCAGTTCGGAGCCGACTCACTTACCTTACATCGGAGCGTCTTCCTCAATGGCGACCGGACCGGTTCGATCGCCATCATTTCGGACCTCACCGACTTTCGCCACGAACTTTTGAGTTATGGCAAGATCTCGATTCTGGTCTTGTTTACCTCGCTCCTCATCACCTTTGTCGTGTCCAACCCGCTGCTTCGGATTGTCAGCGATCCGATCCTCGGACTCTCAGCGCTGGCTAAGAAGGTGTCCCGGGAGAACGACTACTCTCTGCGCGCGACCGCGCGAGGCAACGATGAGGTGGGAGGGCTGATTGAGGCTTTCAATCAGATGCTGGAGCGCATTCAGCAACGAGACTTCGCTCTGCAGGAGACGAACAACGAACTCGAAGTTCGAGTCCAGCAGCGCACCGCGGAACTAAAACTGGAGATTGCTGAACGCCAGCAGGCAGCCGCGGAACTGCGCTGGAAGACTGCTTTCCTTGAGGCGCAGGGCGATGCTACGGTTGACGCCATCCTGGTGGTGAACAGCAGTGGCGAGAGAATCTTTCAAAACGAGCCCTTTCTCAAAATGTGGAGGGTGCCGCAGAACATCGCTGATGAGAAGAGCGACGCTCCGCTGATGGGGTACATCGTGGGACTGACCCGGGATCCGGATAGGTTTCTCGAAAGGGTCAATTACCTTTACGAGCATCCCGAGGAAACCAGCCGCGACGAGATCGAGATGAAGGATGGCACAGTTCTCGATCGCTATTCCGCACCAGTATTGGGCAAGGACGGCGAGCACTATGGGCGCATCTGGGCCTTCCGCGATATCACCGAACGCAGGCGGAACGAAGATGCCCTGCGCGCCGCCAAAGTGGCGGCGGAGATTGCCAACCGTGCCAAGAGCGAATTCCTGGCGAACATGAGCCACGAGATCCGCACTCCGTTGAACGGCGTGATTGGCATGACCGATCTTGCGCTTGATCTGCATCCCGACGGAACCATGCGGGACTACCTGGAGACGATCAAGTTCTCCGCCGACTCGCTGGTAGGAGTGATCAACGACATTCTTGATTTCTCGAAGATCGAAGCTGGGAAAATGGATATGGAGTTCGTCGAGTTCAACCTCCGCGATTGTCTCGAAGAGGCTCTGAAACCGATGGCTCTGCGCGCGGACGAAAAGGATATTGAACTGTTGTGCGATATCGCTCCGGAAATCCCAGAGATGGTGCGAGGAGATTCCACGCGGCTGCGGCAGGTGATCATCAACCTGGTGGGCAACGCTATCAAGTTCACTCCCGCCGGTGAGGTCGCCCTGCGTGTAGAGGCTGGCGACGGAGATCGGGACTCGCGGACCGTTCGTTTCACGGTTGCCGATACCGGTATCGGCATCGCCGCAGAGCAGCATGAGGCGATCTTCAGTCCCTTTACGCAGGCTGATACCTCCACAACTCGAAAGTACGGTGGAACTGGCCTGGGGCTCACCATCTGCGAGCGGCTGGTGTCGATGATGGGAGGCAGAATCTGGTTCGAAAGTGAGTTGGGACGCGGGAGCCAATTCCATTTCACGGTGCCGCTTGAGTTTCTTGCAACCGAAGCCAAGCCCAAGGTAACGATCGATCCCGAGCGGCTGCGCGGCGCGCGCGTCCTGATTGTGGACGACAATGCTACCAATCGCCGGATCCTGGAAGGACTCCTCGCGCCCTGGCAGATTCACACCCGGTCTGTCGAGGGTGGGGAGCAGGCTGTCAATGAGCTGCTTGCTGCGGCCCAGGGTGCCCATCCTTACCGACTGCTTCTGACCGACATGCACATGCCGAACATGGATGGCCTGAGCCTGGTGGAGAAGGTCCGGCAGACCCCCGAGCTAGCGGGTACCTCCGTCATGATGCTGACTTCAGTTGGGCACGGCGGAGATATCGAACGTTGCCGGATGCTTGGGGTGGCGACTTATCTCCAAAAGCCCATTCGAAAGTGGGATCTGCTGACCGGGGTCGCCAATGCGCTGGGCGAAAACAGGCCGATTGCGCCTCTGCCGCCAACTGAAGCTCCGCCGGTTCGTGAACATCCCAAGCTGCGCGTCCTGCTGGCCGAGGACAACTCGGTCAATCAGCTGGTTGCCGTGCGGACCCTGGAGAAGATGGACTGTACGGTGGCTGTGGCGAACAATGGGTTTGAGGCCCTCGAGTTCATGGCCCGCGAGACCTTCGACTTTGTGCTGATGGATATCCAGATGCCGGAGATGGACGGGTTGGAAGCAACCAGGAAGATTCGCGAGACCGAGATGCGCACTCACTCCCACATTCCTATCATCGCGATGACCGCACATACGATGAAGGGCGACCGGGAGCGTTGTATTGAAGGCGGGATGGACGGGTACGTGTCCAAGCCTGTCGTGCGCAAAGAGTTGGAAGAAGCCATCGCCAAAGTCGTCAAAGTCCGGGATGGCAACAGCCATCGCGCAGCCGCCGAGTCACTCAAGCCCGATGCGGCTCTCTCAAAAGGCCGACGATTCTGACCACCGAATAGTCTTGGTCTCCGCCGCCCGGATGGCGACGCACACACGCAAGCTGTTGCGCCTTCGCTGAACCGGTTCGGCTACTTCTTTCTTGCTGCCACGGTCCCGCGACCCCGCTTCACCACAGGCGAACCAGGTTGGACCGCATAGGCGCGGCACACCGCGTCAACCACCAGCGCCAGGAAGTTCTCAGGGAGCTTCGCAGTGAACTGGTTGGTAAAGATGTTGCGATAGAGCAGGGGCCCCAGCAACTGCGCAAGCGCGACATCGAGATTGAGCCCGGAGCTAAGCCTGCCCTCAGCGCAGGCCCGGCCCAGGATGCGCCGGATCTGGTTGCGTGGCCACTCCAAAGCTTGTGCCCTCCAGCGCGCGCCGAAGACGGGGTTGCGCACCGAGTAGGCGATAATGTGGGGCATCAGGCGCTCCCTCATCTGCTTCTGCTCCGCCGCCGGCTCATAGCTCAACTGGGCGATCAGGTCGGTGCGCAGATCACCGGAGTCGAACACCGGCAGTTCGCCCTCGTTTCCTTTCAGACATGACAGCGTCTCGAGACAAAGAGCCTCCTTGTCCTGCCAATGCTTATAGATGGTGGCCTTGCTCACGCCGGCCGCTTCGGCGATCGCATCCATGCTGGTGGCATCGATCCCGCGTTCGGCAAAGAGATGCAAGGCAGCCTCCAGCACCTTGCGGTGCAACTGCGGGCTGCGCGTTCTCGCCATGGCTAGATCTCAATTTTGGAAAACATGTATGCTCCAGCGCTGAGGAATACCGTTGCCAGCAGGGCAAGGATCACGACGTCCATCTGCAGATTGAACTGCCACACTCCAGTCAGCGCGCCGCGCAGGCCATCTACCCCATAGGTCAGCGGGTCGAGGTGAGTGATCACGCGCATCACCACGTGCAAATTTGCGAGCGGATACAGCGCTCCCGACAGGAAGAAGATCGGCATCACCAGGAAGTTCATGATGAGTTGAAATCCCTGCATGTCCTTGATGACGGAACCGATGGTCGTGCCCAGCGCGGCGAAGACGATCGCGATCAGGGCAACGAAGGCAAACGCGAAGGGAATCGCAAACCAGTGCGTTGGGCGAAAGCCGGCCAGCAAACTCAAAACAAGGAAGAGCGCACCCTGCAGAATGGCCACAGTCGCGCCGCCCAGTGTGCGTCCCAGCATGATTTGGAAGCGCGACACCGGCGCGACCAGCGTCTCCTTGAGGAAGCCGAACTGGCGGTCCCAAAGGATCGCAATCCCCGAGAAGACTGAAGAAAACAGCACCGTCATGCCAACTACACCTGGGGCCATGAATTGGAGATAGCTGCCGCCGCCCGCCTTCGCGAAGACGGGACCGAAGCCAAAGCCCAGCGCCAGCAGGTACAGCAGCGGCTGTCCCAGCGAAACAACGATCTGCACCCGCGAACGCAGGTAACGCTTCATCTCGCGCAGCCAAAGAATATAAATCACGCTCATGGAATCACCGCCTCCACATCTTTGCGAATTGACGCATCTGGTCGGCCGAGGTGGCGCTCTCGTCGCGGATGGATGAGCCAGTCAGCGCGAGGAACGCCCCCTCGAGAGAATCGCTCTGTGTCTGCAGCTTAAGTTCAGCAGCAGTGCCCTGGGCCACGATCTGCCCGTGGTCGATGATGGCGATGCGATGGGCAACCCGCTCCGCCTCGTCCATATAGTGTGTAGTGAGGAAGACCGTCGTGCCTTCGGTCTCGTTCAGCCGTTTGACGTGTGTCCAAAGCTGGTTGCGGCTTTGCGGATCGAGTCCAAGTGTCGGCTCATCGAGAAAGAGAATCTTGGGAGTGTGCAGGAAACTGCGGGCAATCTCGAGGCGCCGCCGCATGCCGCCCGAGAACTGTTTCACCAGGTCATCGCGTCGTTCCCAAAGCTCAAAAAGTTTCAGCAGATACTCGATCCGCTCGGTTCGAACCCGGCGCGGCACATGGTAAAGCACTCCGTGCAGTTCCATGTTTTCCTTGGCGGTCTGCTCCTGGTCGAGGCTGGGATCCTGGAAGACGATCCCAAAGCGCTTGCGCACCTCGTGCTGCGCCTTCATCGGATTGAGGCCGTCCAGTTCAATGACGCCGCTGGTGGGGTGCAGCAGCGTGGTCAGCATCTTGATGGTGGTGGTTTTGCCGGCGCCGTTGGGCCCGAGGAAGGCGAAGATCTCTCCGGCCTGAACCTCGAAGGAGATGGCCTTGACCGCCTGGAAGGTGCCGAAGGTTTTTTCCAGCTTATCGACTCGAATCATGAGGACCTCGTGGGCAAAACAATACTGAACGGTTCAGTTCACTTTGTCAAGCCCGCAGCGCAGGCCCGCGTTTGGAAGCCATGTCGCTTCCAACAAAACAACCGGAATAGAAAGAGGATCGGGGTGCAGCGATCTGACTTTATGCTGCGGACCTAGGACGTGCTGCCGTTCTCGTCGTTCTTGCTGAAGACCCCGGTGGTCAAGGCCACTCCGGCAGCAAAGGCTCCCGTCAAAGTAAGAAAAACAACGAGACGGGAGATTTTGACTTGGTTTCTCGGCTGGTGATTCGGAGACGGCTGAAGCGGCAACGTGACCGGCGGGGGGGCAGGCTCAGCCGAACGCGATGGTTCGCCGCTCAAGCCGGCTTGGGGCTCGACTGGCTCGGAGGCGGGAGGAACAGGCGGGACACCTTTTGCGGGCTCCGGCGACACAATAGGTGGATTCGGAAGCTGCTTCTCCTCGGAGGGTAGGGAAAGATTCGAGTGAGTGGTATTTTGGGGATAGGCCGGCGGTGGCTCGTCGGCGCGGCCAAGTAGAGGCTTCTCTGGCTCTGCTTCCCGCAAAACCAATACACCTGCAGCGGGTTCCGATTTCGCGCCGTGCGCCCCGTTCGATATCGCCACCTCAAGAAAATTCTCAAAGACATCAACTGGTTTTTCGTGTCGTAGATCGATGCTAGCTGCCGCCTGTGCTTTGGGCGCCAGTTCAGAGGCCGGCGAATGCAGCGGCTGTTCAACGATGGCAGCTACGGGATCAGTTTTCACAACCGTCGCGGCCGCGGTCGCCGCGACCACGCCTGCCCTGGTTCCGAGCGAACTGATCTGTCGATGCAGGAGCCACAACGTCACGATCAGTAGCGACACGACGAGCGCTTCCGCTATCTTGAGTCGCTGGCGAGCCTGAGCGAAGAGTGACGAGACTCTCCACTCGACAACGAGTCCCAAATCGGTTTGTCCAACGGGACCGTAGGCAGTGAGAACCCGCTGACCTTCGCGATCAAAGCCCACTGCGCTTCCCTCGTTGTCCTGGGTCGCCAGCCCTATCGGCTCAAGAGGAGCTCCCGAGGGTTGTGTCAGGTTGTACGCCTCGGGAACGACTTCCGATGGAATGCAGCTGATCCCGCGAGCGTCCCGACCGCACAGAGCGGTGCGCGCCTGGTTCTCCCAGGCACCGTTTTCTGAGCCCGGCTCATCTCCCCAGTCGAGGGGCTGCTGAATCACTATCAGGCCGGCGAGTCCCGCGGCGTCGTTCACCGGTATTCCAATGTCCAACTTATAACCGTCCGCCCAGACCACCGTGAAGGGCGACGCTCCGTCAACGCTGATCTGCGCTCCCGTCTGGCTCATAAAAGCGCCAATCGCCAGAAAGCCGCGATCGGCACCCTGAATGGCGACCGCCGGGAACCCGCGCATGGTCAAGGTCTGGCTGGCGATGAGGAGCTGCGCCGTCGCCCTGCCGTCATTCGGATTCGTATTGAAGGCACGCACGGCAGCGCTGAATATACTGGGATCAACCGCGCTCTCCGCGCGTCGCATCGTGCCCGTCAGAGTGCGCTGCATCAGCAGCCGGCGATCGAGGACAGCCTGCGACAGATTCGAACGCGCGCTTGATATGACTAGGGATTGCAGCAGGGCGACTCCTGCCAGGCTGATGATCAGGGCCGTAGCGACGACAACCAGCGAGGCGCGTAGATAGGTTCGCCTGGTCAGCGCTTCCCGTTCGGATTGGGGCTTGGCCGCTTCCAGCCGCGCCAGTTTCCATCCGCCGGCGGTGAGCAACAGCAGAGCGATCGCCGTACTCGGAGACATGCGGAAGAAATCAAGCCAGGCCTGTTGCTCGAGAAACCATTGTTGATCGTGCCAGCAAGCCCACAGTCCCGCGAATCCAAGCAGCGACTCGATCGCTAGCAGAACGTGAATGAGGGTCGATGGCTTGCGGTCAGCCGGCCGGGTGATGAGGTACATCGAAGCGGCCGCGCAAACGAACGCCAGCGCGAGATTCAGAGGCATGCGGCCGGGCGAATGCGAAGAGGAGATCACCGCCGCGTGCAACCGCGGCAGATCGGCGCCGAGATCGTGGTGCGCGATCTGCTCCACCACCGAGAGCAGAGCGATCAATCCGACCACGCCGCCAATCGCCGTCGCTACAGTCGGCGACGACTCCGGCGACAGGTCGCATATCAGCAGCGCCAATCCACACAGCAGCAGGCAGATCGCGGCGCTCAGGACAGTTGCAATTCCGTGAGGCTGTGGCAACAGAAGATATGGGAGGTTGAAGAGCCAGCCGGCGAAATTCACACCTGCGACGCCAACGGCGAAGATACCGAACAGGAGCACCCACACGGACCCGTCGGGCCGCTCCTGCGACCGATCCGCATCTAAGATAGAGAGAACCACCGCAATTTACGCTAAAGCATCCCCAACCCCCAATCCATACGAAACTGCCCTCCCCGTGCCTGAACGATTAATAGCAAGAATTGCTAGGTGACGGCCCTACTCCGTGGTGTAGCGAATCTCAATCGAGCGTATCCGGTAGCAGGAGTAGATAAGCACAACCGCGATCACCATGAGCAGCCCGGCGGCAGCCGCCCAGGCTGAGACAGGTTCCGTTTCAACCGTCAGCAGCGCGAACAACCCCTCCGTGGCCACGCTCACAGGCATCAGGTGGCGCAAGTAGGAGGCCACGCTGATCCTCTGCAGAATCTCAGGCATCACGGGATTCAAGGCCTCCCAACCGAGCACGAGCATGGCAGCGGGCGCCGGATTGCGGAAGATCATGCTCAGCAGCAGGAAGACGGCGCCATATCCCAGGCAGGCCAGCACGGTGACGAGGAGATAGGCGAACAGCTGATTGAGACCTGGCCCGCTGAAAACATAGTCCCGGCCAGCCGCTCCAAACGCGGCGTAGATCAGCGCGAAGTTCGCGAGGACCGCGGAACCGAACAGCAGAACGGCGTTGATGGACCCGGCTACGAACTTGGCGAGCAGCAGGATTTCACGCCGCACCGGCGACAACAAGTAGTAGTGCAGGCTGCGCTCCATCATCTCGCCGCGGATGAGCCGGGAGAAGATGCCCAGGCATCCGAAGAAGATGCCCAGCCGGATGTAATAGAGCTGGATAATTCCGGCGAGAACTTTGGTGTCCTCGCTGATCGCGCCAGGGGGGTGACGGTCGACGATCGTATGCAGAAAAATAATGAGCGTGGGAACGTAGGCTAGGAAGTAGACCCATCCGGCGCGCCACGAAAAGAGGCTTCTCCGGATTTCGATCTGCACCACTCGCTCTGCCTGCGTCCACCACAGACCCCATGGTTGCCGGGCAGTCCTGCTGGCGAGGCTCTTCAGGCTCTCTCGGCTCATGATGTGCTCCCGTTCGCGCCGATCAGATATTGGTAAATGGCATTCGCATCGTCATCTGCCGGCGCCACTGTTTCAACCTTGATCGTTCCCTCGGCGGCAATATCGTTCAGGATCGAGTAGAACTGGTCGACATCTCCTGTGCGAAGAAAGACTCCCTTGCCGTCGGGATGCAACCGCGCCTCGACGCAGTGATTGATGGCAAACATTCTCGACGCCAGCAACTCTGGGTTGTTGCAGCGAATGATCACCTCCATCGGCTTCTCGCGGACTTCCTGACGGACCTGATGGATGTTTCCTACGGCGATCAGGTATCCGCCGGTGATCAGCACGACCCGATCGGAGATGCGGTCAACCTCTTCGAGGATGTGGCTGGAGATCAGCAAGTGCATTCCCTGGCGGCCCAATTCCTCAAACAACGCCAGCGATTCTGCGCGAGCCATCGGGTCCAGCCCATTCAGCGGCTCGTCAAGCACCAGCACCCGAGGATGATGCGCAATCGCCTGGGCCAGCCGAATCTTCTGGCGCATACCCTTGCTGTAGGACGCGATGCGGCGTGCGGCTGCGTCTCCAAGGCGCACTCGCTCAATTGATTCGAGCGCCAGCTTTGCAGCTTGGTCGTGGCTGATTCCATGCAGCAGCAGGCTATCAACGATGAACTCCCAGCCCGTCAACCCGCGGGGAAACGAATCGAACTGAGTGCAATAGCCGACCATTCGGAAGAACTCGGTTGTCTCGCTCGGAGCCAGCCCGAGAACGGAGATGTGTCCGTTCGATGGGCTAACCAGCCCGGTCAGTAGATTCATCAGAGTGGTCTTGCCAGAGCCATTCGGCCCGACGAGCGTGGTGACTCCGGGCGGCAGGGACAGCGTGACCCTGTTTACGCCGAGAACTTCTCCATAGAATTTCGATACGTCGTCGAAAACGATGCGATCATTCATCCGCGCACCACCTCTCGGGCCCGGATGCGGGCGTTGAGCATCGCCCCGCAAATCAACGCCGCCAGCAGCAGACTCATGACGATGGGTGCGGTCGGAATCACGATGCGCAACCCGATGATGCTAGGCGGCGCTCCCAGCAGCCGCTGCCACAACACCGACATCGTGAAGGGAAGGTTCAGCAGGATGCCCCACTTGGTTCGGAGTACTCCACTGACGATGGCTCCGACTCCGGCCGGAATAAACATGGCGGCGAAGATGACGCCCGTAGCCACCATTCTCCATTTCACCCATGACGAGATGGCCAATCCGAGCATGGAGAGAAACGCGATCCAGATCATGGCTCCAGCGAACAGGCCAACCGCAATCTGGAGGTTTTGCCCCGCCCAGGGAAGAGCCGAAGAGTAAGACTGGTAGCAGAAGAGCAGCAGGCACGGCACCCAGGTGACGGCCGAGAGAGACGAAAGCAGAGCGATAAACTTTCCGCTTACATATCCAAGCCGCGAAACCGGGCGGCTCAACAGGATCGGCAGGGCGTTGTCAGCCAAATCGAAGGAGATCAGCCGAGGCGCGATCCACGCCGACAACACCATTGCCAGCCAGCAGTGAATCTGGAGAATCACGAAGAAGAAACGTGCGTCAATGGCAGCGAGCTTGGCATTTTGCATGCCGATCAGCGCCCTCGCCAACGGATTGTTGGCAAGGTAGATTCCGACCAGGAATAGCACCGAAGGCAGCAGGCTGAAGGTGAACAGCGCCACGGTGATCTTTGACGACCAAACCTCAGCGAAGCCATACCGCGCCAGCACGAAGATGCGATACCAGGCGGGAGTCAGCCTGCCGGTGTAGGCGCGGTAACTGTGCTTATAAATAGACATGTTCAGGGCGCCCCAGGTCGCTATCCATGGCTTTCAGGAAAATATCCTCCAGCGAGTCACGCCGCTGGTTCATGCGCCGAATCTGCACGCCTTGTTGTGCCGCAATGACGTAGATATCACGTGCTTCCACATGCTCAGGAAGCACAAGCTTGATTCGTCCGCCTGAGAACGTGGCGCATTCGCAACCAAGATCGCGAATCCCGGCCGGAAAGCGCTCGGTCGCGCCAACTGTTTCCAACTCAAGAAAGCTGCGGTTCGAACGGCGCTCTGCTTCCAGATTGCAGATGGCGGCAATCCGCCCCTGCTTCAGAATCAGCACCTCGTCGCAGGTCTCGTCGATATCCCGCAGCAAGTGCGAGGAAATCAGCAGCCGGATCTGGCCTTCGTCGCGCACCTCGCGCAGCAGCTGAATCATGCGCTGCCGCGCAATCGGATCCAGGCCATTGGTGGGCTCGTCGAGGATGAGCAGCTTGGGGCCATGGGCCAGGGCCTGTGCCAGCTTGACCAACTGCTTCATGCCCAGCGAGTAGGTGCTCACCTTGCGGTAGCGCACCTCGCCGAGTCCGACGTAGAAGAGCGCCTCGTGAGCGCGCTCCAGGGCTTGACGGGCGGGCAGGCCGGCGAGCTCCGCCATGTAGCGCACAAAGCGCACCCCGCTCATGTTCCCGATGAAGGAGTCATTCTCAGGCATGTATCCGACGGATCCCCGGATTTGCATCTTGTGGTGACGCGTGTCCAGGCCGAAAACGCGCGCGCTTCCTTGCGCGGGATCATGAAACCCCAGGAGGGTGTTGATGAGCGTCGACTTGCCCGCCCCGTTCGGACCCAGCAGCCCGACGGCGCGCCCCTCGAGCACGCCGGTCAGTCCGTCGAGAACGATGCGGCTTCCGAGCCGAATTTGCAAACCTTCGAGCTCAATTACTCCCATGGGAGTCTCTTACGCTTTGCGACCCGTGCTGGTTCCAGTCTTTCATCAACGATCCCAGCGTCAGGAAGTCGAATCCGAACAACTTGCTGTTGCTGGCGGCTTCAATGCCGCTTTCCTGGCCCCAGGCGCACACTGCAGTTGGCTTAGAGTCGGCTGCGAGTTGCTGCACGGCCACGGCGGCCTGGCCGCCTACCTGTGAGAGCAGCGGCGTCAACACCGGGCTCAGATTCTGATAGGCAACCGCCGAGTAGTTCTCGTTGGTGTCCTTGGGAAGAAGCGCTTTGAAGGCTGACGACCGCGCCAGGGTATCGCCGACCGTGTGTGCGTGCAGCGCTTCCATCAGAAGCGCCCGGTTCGGCGCCAGAATCATGTAACCGTCGGCAAACGTGTAGTTCGCGACTTCCGTGCCGGTTTTCACGTCGCGAACGGTATAGTAGCGCTGGGCGCCGAGATCCTTCCATTCGATAGCCACTTCGTGCTGGTTTTTCGTCGTCGGTTGATTGCGCGAGGCCTCGACCAGACGTTCCAGCGTCTTCTCCAGATGCTCTGAATCGCGCACCTCGATGACTGCCTTCCAGGAAGGAGTTGGAAGCACCGGTCCATCCAGAGCCAGCAGCGCATCGCCGCCCAGAGTCGCGGCCAGGTCGTCGCGCAGGTTGATCTGCAGCTTCTCCTCAGCCTCGCTCAGGCCCTTTGGCGCCGAACCATCTTCCTTCGTCGCCATCGCGATCATGTCATCGACGATCTGCGACGGATCCTTCGTCAGCAAGGCGACAACAAGGGAAGCGTTGGGAGTTACGAAATCGAGCGACCCAATCGGCGCCGGCGATCCCAGCCAGGATGCAACACCCTGGCGGGCTCCAGCGAAGTGCAGGTTGAGATGATTGACCGTCTCCCCGTTGGTCTCCCGGTGCTCGGCGATCAGGTACCGCATGTCAGACATGCCGCTATTGTCGAGCGCTGCCATCTTCCCGCGGGGGCGTGTCATGGCGATCTTGCTCGTCATCTCGTGAAGGTCGGCTGCCAGGATAAAGCCCGAGCCTCGTTCGTAAGCGGCTGCGATCTGCTGCCCAAATTCGCTGCCCGCAAATCCGCTGGCGCCGGAGTCCAACTGCGCATGGATCCGCCGCAGAGTCGCCAGGCTGCCAGAAAAGACCACTTCGTGTTCCCGCACCAGGGCGAAAGCCGCCTTCGTCTGCCCGCCCGCAGTTGAGCTCGACGCCAGATCCTGCGGTCCCAGAACAATAAACCCATGCATCGGGTCCGATGCCGGCATCTCTGTCTTCAGGAACTCAGCCAAGCCTCCCTGCTTCAGATCCGCCACCACGGCAACTTCCGGTCTGGTCGAGTTGTTCAAGCCAACCAGCACGATCTCGTCGCCAAGGTACTGGCTCATCCCGTGCAGCTTTTCTACCAGCGTATCCAGCTCCGCGGTGCTGGGGTTATGTCCGCGATTCCACCACTGCTGCAACGCGGGGCTCTTTTCCAGCTGATCATGAAAAATGCTGTTCGCCTGGCTCACGAATTCTCCGAGATTCGGCACGCTGACATACAGCAGCGTATCTGCCGGTACTCGCGGAAGCAGGTCGCTCGTGTATTTCGCGTCGGGCAGGGGAATCTGTTCGAGACGGTGCTGGAGGGTTGAAAACTGCGCCAGCAGCACCAGGTATTGGTCACGGTCACGACTCCAGGCAATCTGTTGCTCAACCGGAACCGGGCTGAGATTGTCGCTGGTAGTGACCTGATCGCCGGCGTGCATCACCGTGTCCATTCCCGCGTGCAGTACGCGCACGGTGCCTTCGATGACTGCGACGCGCGATCCCTTGATGCCGGAATCCACCGAAAACACTGTGCCGGTAACGGCGACGCGGCAATCGGGAGTCTTGATGTAGAGGTGGCCTGAGCTGCGCTTCGCCGCCCGAACGATCACGGCGCCATTGTCGAGCGCGATGGTCATGTTGTGGCCGCGGGCCCCAACGCTGAACTCGCTGCGCTGGTTCACTTCAACCCTTGAGCCGTCGGAAAGGCGCACCACCGCGTGTCCGCCCCCACTGGTGCGCAATTCCTCGCCTTCCTTCAACACCGACCCGGGTCCCACGGGATCGTCACCTCCCGCGGCGTTGATGCGATAGGCCGACCCGTCAACCGACTCGACCTGCGCCCGCACTCCGGGCGGAATCTGCCAGTAGACCCGATACACAAACGACGCCGTCACCAGCATCGCTGCGGCGGCTGCCAGTCCCCAGGCGAGCGCCCTTGGCCGAATCACCGAAGGCTTCGCTGCGCGTGGCGTCGACCAGTCCACGAGGGCGGGCGCACCACCCCTGGCATTCACCGATCGGCACATACTGCATTCCTTCAGGTGAGCCTCAATGACCAATGCCCGGTTTGCCGCGACCGCCCCGGCGTGATACGCAGGCAGCATCTGCTGCACGTCGCTGCAGCCGCGGATCGTGTCCGATAGGATCGCGGCAGGGGATTCGATTCCCAGTCGGCCCGCAAGACGCTGGGCAGCTGTGATCACCTGAGAATCTTCGGGTTGGTCGGCCTTCATCGCCTGGATGGCGGCTTCGAGACTGGTATCGCTCTGGGGCTTCATCGTTTTCCTCGGTCAAATTCCTTGAGCTGTTTCTTCAACTTCGAGCGCGTGTTGTGGAGAGTGACAGCAACAACCGCTTGAGAAGTATTCATGAGTGCGGCGATCTCCCGGTTGCCGAGGCCCTCCAGATATCGGAGCGTGAACATCTCCGCGGCACGGGGATTCAGGTTGGCGATCGCATCGCGGAGCCTGGCACGCAACTCGCGCCCGGCAGCCAGGGTCTCGGGTGAACTGGCGTCGTCGCGGGGCAGATCGAAGCCTTCATCGATTGCCTCCTCCTGAGAGCTTTTTCGCCGGCGCAGCAGGTCCAGTGCTCCGTTGATCGCGGCCCGGTAGAGATAGCTGGGAGGATTCGCAACCGGTTCGACGCCGCTGCCGGCCAGCCGCAGAAAGACTCCCTGGGCGACGTCCTCCGCATCGGCCATGCTGCCGGTTATTCGGTAGGCTGCGCGCAGCAGGCGCTGGGAATGCGCTGCGAACAATCGCGATAGCTCCGCCGCCCGTTCGATTTCCGGCATAGTCTGATAGCCGACGGCCACTGGCTCACCTTTTTCCCACTTCATATGGATGACGTCTGCCCCCGGGAATTCTTAATGCCACCGAGTGCATTACGCGGAAAAAGTGCGTGGCGTTCCTAAGCTCATTTGGCGACAAGGCTCTGGATTCCTTCAGCCTCGCCATGCTGGCCGCCGCCGATCCAGATGGCTACCGGGAAGAAAGCCCGTCCTGAGAGGTCGGCCGGATTCACCTGTCCGCCGCGATCAGGATGGCGCAGAAGAGCGCCGGCTGGCGGATCTTGGAGGCCTATTGCGCCCCGCTTTCATTCCACAGAAAACCCAGCTCGTCGGCCTGGTCATCGACCAGTTGCGTTACCGAGACGCCCGAACTGTGTCCGGCGGTCAGCGAGTAGTGAAGCAGGATCGGTCTGCCCCCGGCATTCGCCGCCTGCACTTCCGCCGTCATCTTGCGGGCGTGAAGTGGATCGACGCGGGTGTCGCTGTCCCCGGTGAAAAACATGATCGCAGGAAAGTGGGTGCCCGGTTTCACGTTTTGGTACGGCGAGTACTTCGCCAGATACGGCGCTTGCTGTGCCGCTTCTGATGAGCCATACTCCGTCGTCCACAACCTGCCGAGAAGGAAGTTCTGATATCGCATCATATCCAGCAAGGGATAGCCACACCAGATAGCGCCGAACAGGTCGGGACGCTGCGTCATCGCCGCCCCCATCAGCAGACCGCCGTTCGAGCGGCCTCGAATGGCGAAATGCGCGGGCGTGGTGTAGTGATTGGCAATTAGGTATTCGGCAGCTGCGAAGAAATCATCAAAGACGTTCTGCTTCTTCTCAAACATGGCGGCTTTGTGCCATGTTTCGCCATATTCGCCGCCTCCGCGAAGGTTGGGCAGCGCAAAGAAGCCGCCCTTTTCCATCCACCATGCGTACTCAGGATTCCAGTTCGCGGTCATCGAAACATTGAATCCACCGTAACCGGTCATGAGCAGCTGCGTGTGCCCATCCCGCTTCAGCCCCTTCTTCCCGGCAATGAACATCGGTACGCGGGTCCCGTCCTTCGATGGATAGAAGACCTGGCGAACCTCATACTGATTTGAATCAAACGGGACCTTGGGTGTGAAAAAGATGTCGGACTTTCCGGTCTCAACGTTGTAACGATAGATTGAAGGAGGTACGGTGAAAGACTCAAAGCTATAGAAGCCCTCCTTCTCTTGAGGCCTTCCATAGACAGGCGACCCGGACCCGATCGCCGGGTATTCCAGGGTGCCCACCGCCTTCCCGTCGAGAGAGTAAATGGCCGTCTCCGATTTCACATCTTTCAGGCGTTCGACGAACAGCCGGCTACCGGTAAGGCTGAAGCTCTCGATCACATCTTTTCCTTCCGGCACAACGGTTTGCCACTGTTTCGGTGGCGCATTGAGTGCGGCCTTCAGAATGCGGCCCAGCGGCGCCAGGTAGTCGGTCATCACGTAAAAGCTGTCATCGATGTTCTGCGCACTGAATCGTGCATCCAGGCCGTATACCAGCGGCACGATCGGCGCGTCTGGCGTGCGCAGATCCTTCACCAGGATGTCTTCTCGCTTGGCGGGCACACCCCGGCTGATGTTGATGATCAGGTATCTCCCGTTATCGGTGACATTCACGCCGACCAGGTCGAGCTCTCCCAGCATCTCGCCGCGGTATTCCTTGCCAAAGATGAGCGCATCGCGGCCAATGTCGGAGCCAAACTTGTGGAAGAACAAGGAGGTGCCCTGATGACTGAAGAGGGAGTAGTAGAGACCAGCCCCGTCAGGAGCCAGCTGTACTCCGAAGTAGCGGCCCGTGGGCAGCTGATCGGGGTATTCCCGCCTGGTGCGGACATCAATGACATGCACCGACTGCTCATCTGCCCCGCCTGCGCGCACGCCGTAGGCCAGCAGGTTGCCGTCACTCGAGATGTCTTCAATCGTGGCGGAGGTGTTCTGATCTTTACTCAGTTCGGTCGCATCCACCAGCCGCACTTCTTCACCCGCCCAGCCGATCCGCATGTAAATCGAGGACTGGTTTTCCTGCGCGAGACGTTTCTGGTAAAAGTAGCGATCGCCGTACTTGGAAGGGAGCGTGTAGGAATCGACCCGCTGCAACTCAGTCAGTTGCCGTGCAATCTGCGGACGAATCTTAAGCTGATCCAGGTATTGCTGCGTGTACCGCATCTGGGTATCAATCCACGCCCGCGTCTTTTCACTCTT
>Ga0207125_10045_pt1 | contig 30566 bp, 27 predicted proteins | sample Alteio_BWMinHeat_19_FD_153556 | JGI IMG/M metagenome (GOLD analysis project Ga0207125, IMG submission 153556) | Enriched cells from forest soil in Barre Woods Harvard Forest LTER site, Petersham, Massachusetts, United States -... | ecosystem: Environmental > Terrestrial > Soil > Temperate forest >...
GCAGGAGCAATAGAGATAAATCTCGCACTCCGGCGCCATGAACTCCCGCAGCGCTACCAGCTCTTCTTTCAGCCGGCTCGGCTCCACGCGGATCGAATTCTTGATTCGCTGCATTCCGGGATCGTAGTAGCCGTGGCTGCGGACATCGGCGATCACCACCAGCTTCTCGTGCGTCGCCGTCTTCATACGCTCCCAAAGTTCCTCCGCGCCGACGCGCTCGATGTAGTGGAACCGCCGATCACGCAGCCAGTTGAACAGAAGCCACAACGCATAGATCAGCACGACCAGCAGCAGCGTCTCCGCGGTCAGATGTCCGGCGCGCTGCACCCAGGCGATGATGTTTCGGATAAACCCGCTGAACACAAACCCGGCAAGCGTCCACGCCGTTGCATAGCCGAAGACACCCACGGCATCCAGCTTCCAGAACCGCAGCAGCTTCATGTTCAGGCTGCCAGCCAGCGGCGCAGCCACCGTCGCCAGCCCGGGGACAAACTTTGCGAACATCAGCGTCTTCGGCCCGCGCTTGTAGAATGAATTCGCCGAGCCGAAGATGCAGGTCTCGGGATTCATGCTGAGCCGGCAAATCCCCGCCAGCAGCCACCATCCGGTCCATCGTCCGCCGAAGTACATGATCGTATCGCCCGACAGTGCGGCACATCCCGCGCACAAAATCACCAGGCCAACATTCAACGATCCACCATGCGCGGCCGCCCCCGCCGTCAGCAGCACTACCGACAAGGGCAGGGGCAAACCACACGATCCCAGCAGTAGAATCACGGCCGTTGTCGCATATCCGTGGTGTTCTACAACTGCGAGCCAATCCATCGTACCTGTCCCCGAAAACCGTTCTCAACACCGTTGGATGCACACGACATCGGATTCGACTTCCGTGCCCAAAAATCCACCAGACGGTTCAAAATCAACGCGTAATTCCGCTTTTGTTTGTCGCTTATGCGACAAACCGGTGGTCGACGAGGTAACGGTACCGAACACCGGAATGTCCACCTGCCGTCTTTCTAGAGCATTTCTCCTGTTGCTGGGATTCCCAGAACAGTTGTGCAGCGGCGTTTTCTTTACGGAAAACGCCCATGAAGGTTGCAGCGCTGAACTACACCCACAGGAAAAATGCTCTAATCCCTATTCCCTACTCCCTATTCCCTGCCTTTAAAACAAGAAGGGCGGCAGCCAAAGCCACCGCCCCCGTAAACAAATGCAAGGTTAGAAAGTAGCCCGAGCACCGATCTGGACCACGCGGGGACCATAAGCAGTGTTTGAGTTTGCGGACGACGTCAAGCCGAAGTTCGCCTGGTAGGTTAGGGCGCCAGTGCCGGGTGCTGCCGTTGAGCTGATCGCATATCCGGTCGAGTTCACGCCCGTCACGTTCTGGTGGTTCGCCAGATTAAAGGCTTCGCCGAAGAGTTCGAAGTTGTACTTCTCGGCAAACTTGAACGACTTCTGGGCCCGCAAATCGATTTCGATCGTGCGCGGATACTGCAGCGTGTTGCGTCCGAAGAACGGCAGGTACGCCGTCGCGCCGGTTCCTGTGATACCGGAGCTCGCTGCCACCAGGCAGCCGGGTGTACCGCATTGCTGCACGGCAGTACCGCTGCTCAACAACGAGTAAGGCAAGCCGTTCTGCACCTGAACATACGGCTTGAGCGACCAGCCGTTGGTCAGGTACGTCAACGGACCGTCACCCTTCAATCCGGGTGCGTTGATATTGGCCCAGCCCACAGCGCGGTTCTTGACGTTCTGGCTCGAGTTGCCGTAGTTCAACCGCTGATTGCCGAACGGATCGACCCAGTTGTTGGTCCCAGGCGTAGTCGATGCATTCTGGCTGAAATCGAGCGCATGCGACCACGTGTAGTTAACGTCAAACTGGATCCACTTGCTCGACCGATTGGTTAGGTCCACCGTCAGGCCGTTGTAGGAGGAGTTGATGTTGGAGGTCGACTGAGTGATCGAGGAGTACAGCGGATTAAGCGTGTTATTCCCCGTCGTAGTGCAAGCCGTCAGCGAGTTGCAAAACTTGCCCGCATAGGTTTTCACGGAGTACTGCGTTCCGCAAGCCAGAGGACCGCAGCTTCCGTTCGTACCGGGCTGTACGGTGTAGGTCGCCGTATAGTTCTTGCTGGGATCGAGGTTCACGTTGATGTAGTTCGGCAGTTCGCGGCCCATCGCCCCAATGTAGCTGATCGAAAGCACGTTCTTCATGCCGAGGTCCTGCTGCACAGCGAGGTCGAACTGCTCCCCGTACGGGTTCTGGAAGTTGGACGCAAAGTACTGAATCGCTCCGTTCGGTCCTGCGCTGGTTGCGATCTGCGGAAGCAGAGGAGCACCCTGCGACGTAGGAGCGAACGACGCAAGGTTGGTGGCGTTAGCCGCACCCGTGTTGCTCAGTCCGCCCAGAACGTAGTTGTTGGGGATGCGGCCGTAGTACAAGCCGAAGCCGCCGCGCAGCACCGTCTTGCTCAAGCCGAAGGGGTCCCACGCAAAGCCAACCCGTGGAGCGAAGTTGTTCTTGTCGCTCGGGCGATTGGTTGTCTGCGGAAGTGCAGGATTGGCCACCGAGCTAAAGCCCGTCGTCGGCAGGCTCTCGTAGTCATACCGCGCGCCCAGGTTCACCGTGAGTGTCGGAAAGATCTTCCAGTCGTCCTGCGCGAAGAACCCGTAATCGGTCGTATGGAATTCAAAGATCGTCGCGCCAAAACCCTGGGCCAGCGAGTTATAGCAGGGAATACCCTGTGGGACGCCCTGCGCGTTGACAGTCAAGTTCACGCCCGCGCCCGTTGCAAAGCAGGTCCTGCCCTTTGTCAGAATATCTGCGAAGTAGTTCGCCTGACTGTTTTGTGTGGTGCCTTGGTTGTAGGTATAGAAGCCGTTCTGTTCAAAGTTGTAGTTCTGGAAGTCACTATTGCGGATGATGTCCTCGCCCACGCGAACGTTGTGCTTGCCCAGGCTGAACGACAGCGTGTCGCCGATCTGCGTTTTGCGTTCATCAGGATAGGAAGGCCGGAAGGCGTAATACGGCTCCCCAAGCATGAAGCCGTTGCCGGCCGTAAGTGCGACCTCGGGTGCATTGCCAGTCGAGTTGATCAGGTTCGCCTTGGTGTAGGCACTGAAAGGCTGCGGCCCTTCGTCGTTCAATTCGCGACCGTACTGGAAGCGCACTTCGTTGCTGATGCGGTTGGTAATGAGCGAGTCAAGCTTCGCCACGCCGTAGTCCAGCTTGACGAAGTCCTGGCCAAACGTGTCGATCGCGTAATTGTTCGTACCCTGCGTCTGCACGCCGCCGGGAGAATCCCAGCGCAGACGGTGATAGAGAAGCGAGATGTGGTGCTTCTCGCTAAGCTGATAATCCAGTTTCGGCGTATTGATCAACTGGTTGCCGAACCGCGGCACCGAGCCGAGATCAGGCAGCAAAGCCTGAAGCTGTGTATTGAAGGCTGCCGCGCCAGCAGCATAGGTCGTGTTCAAGCGGGCCGCGAGTGTGCAGGCAGCATTGTCCGCAAGTGTCTGGGTGGCGGGAGTCTGACCGGGAGTCGTCGTCGTCGCCGTTCCAGTGAAGGGAACTGTCGCTGCAGAAGTCGTAATCGTGCATGTTTCCGAAGCATCCAATGCAGTTTTTGCATTGATGAAGAACGGTCCGGGATTATTGGCTTTTGCCGTTCCGGGGAAATTCCGGCGGAACGCATCGAACGCGTAGAACCAGAACAGCTTGTCCTTCTTGATCGGTCCGCCAACCGCAAATCCATACTGGTTGCGGTTGTCCTTCGGGCGGTACGGGGTAGTCAGGTAAGTATTCGTCGTCGGATTGAACGTCGTATTGCTCGCGCCCGGAACAATAGCGGACCGGCTCGAGTTGCGATTGTAGAAGTAGGCTTCGCCGTGGATCTGGTTGCCGCCCGACTTGGTCACCGTGTTCACCACGCCACCCACTGCCCGGCCAAAGTCAGCACCGTAGACCCCGGTGTTCACGGTGAACTCACGGACCGCCGACTGCGCCGTCGAATAACCGGCGCGGGTACGGCCGCGCTCTTCAGCGAAGAATGACTGATTATCGTCCGCGCCGTCGATTTCAATCACGTTGAGCAACGGAGAAATCGCGCGGAAGCTCAGCAGGCCGAAACCGTCGGATGAGTTCGTTACCGCCGGCGTCGTCAAAGCCAGCGACGACCAGCGGCGGTTGTTGATTGGAATCGACTCGATCTCCTTGGCGTCCAGATGCCCGCCGTACTCGGCCGATTCAAACTTCAGCACCGGCGCATCGGCGGTGACTTCGACGGACGTCGTGCTCGGCCCTGTAGCGAGATGCGGATTTACCTCGGTCACTTCATTGACCTGCACGATAACGCCGTTCGTCTTCTGCTCACTGAAGCTCGGGGCGCTGACTGTCACCGTGTACGTGCCCGGCACCAACTGTGGAGCGCGGAACTCACCGGATGCTCCCGCCGTCAACTTCACATCAGCCGCAGTCGCATCGTTGTGGATCACAACCGTAGCATTGGGAATCGCCGCATTGGTGGCATCGAACACCGTTCCCGAGATGGCGCCTTGCGTCATCGATTGGGCATGTCCCACGTTACCGGCAGTAAACGCCGCGGCACAGAGCAACGCCAGCTTTAGAAAGTTTGTACGCATCATGTGGTCTCCTGAAAGGTTGCGCGATCGCCCTGGTCCACTAGTCGAGCCCTTGAACGGGAGCTATGGCGTCGCATACTACTGTGTTTCTTCCTGCTTCTCGCATTCGAGATTTCCCTCACCGGCTTTGGTGATGGGACGCAGAGAGCAAATCGGATTTACCCCCAGTGTATCAGTCGCCAACAACAGGCACCTGTGACTTTTCAGAGAATTCGCCCAAAACATCGGTCAAACAGGAGGAGCTCCGCCACATTTCGTTACACTGTGAGATGGAGTAACAATGTTCATCGACGAAGCACGAATCAGGGTAAAAGCCGGAGACGGCGGCAACGGTTGCATGGCATTCCGCCGCGAAAAGTTCGTCCCCCGCGGCGGGCCCTCGGGCGGCGACGGAGGTCATGGCGGAGATATCCTCATGGCGTCCTCACTTTCCCACAACACCCTGGTCCACTTTCGCTTCAATCCCGAGCACAAATCCATGCGCGGCGGCCACGGCCTCGGCTCCAACTGCTCGGGTTACGCCGGCGAGCACACCGTCCTCAAAGTCCCTGTCGGCACACTGCTTTACGACGACGACACCGGCGAGCTGATCCACGACTTCGCCCACCCCAACGAAGAGATTGTTATTGCGAAGGGCGGAAGAGGTGGAAGAGGCAACCAGCACTTTGCCACATCCACGCACCAGGCCCCGCGCGAGCACGAACTCGGCCGCGCCGGCGAGGCCCGCAACTTCCGCCTCGAACTCCGCCTGCTGGCCGACGCCGGCCTGGTCGGCTACCCCAACGTCGGCAAGTCCACGCTGATCTCGGTCCTCTCCCACGCCAAGCCGAAGATCGCCAACTACGCCTTCACCACCCTGGAGCCCAACCTCGGCGTGGTGCAGGTCGGCGACTTCCCGTACGAAAAGTCCTTCACCGTCGCCGACATGCCCGGCCTCATCGAAGGCGCGCACTTAGGTGCGGGCTTAGGTGTTCAGTTCTTGAAACACATCGAACGCACCAGCGTCCTCGTCCACCTCGTCGACGTTTCCGACTCCAGCACCGCCACCGAAGGCAGCGGCCGCCCCGACCCGGTCGAGGACTACAACACGATCACCACCGAGCTCAAATCGTTCGACCCGGTCCTAGCTGCCAAACCAACGATCGTCGTCGCGTCCAAGGCCGACATCGCCAACCCCGACAAGCTCAAAAAGCTCCGCGCCATGGCCAAGCGCAAAAAGCTGCCTCTCTTTGAAATTTCTCCCGTCACCGGAGAGGGCATCGACAAGCTCAAATACGCCATCGCCGATGCCGTCCATCTCCACCGTGGAGTGGCCGTCGATGCACCCCCGCCCGAGGCCCCCAAAAAGCGCAAGGCCCGCTTCCCACCGCCCGCCAGCTCTTCCCATGGCAGCCGCTCGCGCTAATTAATTACCGCCTCGGCGTCACTTTTGCCTCAGCGATTCCGCTCTTGTGTATAGAGGGTGCTGACAATTGTCTGTCTGGCAGCTTTCAAGTTCTAGAATAATAAGGGTTTTTGCGCTTTTCGTACCGTTTCATTCGTCATACAGAGTCCATTCGACGGCGGTCCTTATGAAACAAGGTGCTAGCTGGATAACAGCTTCCGCGGTTGCGCTGACCGCGGTTTTCAGCGTCTCTTCCCTGCGGTCAACGGGTTCGCAGGATACACCGGTGCTTTCGCGCCCAGCCGACAGCCTTGTCGCCCCCATCGCCGATAAACGCTCCATAAACGAGAGTCCTGGCGAGCTCTCCTCGGTGGACAGATCATGCCGCAACCTGCAAAGCCTTCTCGCCAGCTTTTTCTCGGTCGAGAAAGCTAGGGTCGCCGCACCTGGCTCCTGTAATCCGGATCCGTCCAAACCGTCTTCGACCTTCGAGTTTGGCGCAACTTCGCCCAAACTCCGGGTCGTCATCGCGACTCTTCCGGACCCGATCCACACCCATCTCCCACTCATGTTCGATCGCGGCGCCGAGGCCATTCAACAGGCCGCACAAGACTCCGGTTACACCTACGATTCGTCATGGCTTCCGTGGGATACCGGACACCACGACTACCAAAACATAGCCGACCAGGACATGGCTGACCAGCGTGCCAGCAAGCGCGAGGACCAGCCCGGTATGATGCTTTTCCGCAAGGCACTGAAAACGCCCGAGATCACGCCCTACGTCGGCGGTCTCGTCGTGTTTGTGGTCGCCGAAGACGCCACGCATGGCATCAACGCGGGTCAATTCGAGAATGCCGCGGGATGGATCGCGTCGCTCCGCACTCAAAAAGCCCTCGACGATTCCGACATCCAGGTGCTCGGCCCAGCCTTCTCCGGCTCGCTGCCATCGTTGGCGAAGCTTCTGGGGGAAGACGGAAAGCTCCAGAAAGCACGCCCGTCGAAGCCTTCGCAGCCACTCAAGGTCTTCAGCGGAGAGGTGAGCAGCAACCAGGATGTCGCGTGGTTCCAGGCTCAGTTTCGAGAGAGACCGATTGAGTTCCATAGCTTCCTGCAGGATGACAATCTGCAGTTGCTGCGGTATTTGGATTTTCTCGACGACAGTGGCCTGGGGACAGGCCCGGTGGCCATTGTGACCGAAGACGAAACGGCATACGGTGCATCTTCAAATGCACTGGGCCTCCAGGCTCGCAAAAAGTCCCATCGCAACGACATCGACACTTTCTTCTATCCACGGGACATCTCCTCGCTCCGGGCCGCCTATCAGGAACAGTCTGTTTTCACCAGCGGTGCTGCCCGGTCATCCTCCGACCCTCAGCGCCACATACTGCGCACCGACCTCGCCGACTCGGAAGGAAAGCAGCACGATAGCGTTCGCAGCTACGCCGGCAATCAGTCCGCTCTCTCGCAAGAAGCCGTCCTCCTGCAAATCGTCAGCATGATGCGGGAGCACAAATCGGAGTTCGTCATTCTGATCAGCACCAACCCGCTCGATCAGCTCTTTCTCGCCCACTTCTTCAAGCTCGCCTATCCGGAAGGCCGCATCGTCGTGATTGGCAGCGACCTTCTCCTTCGGCGCGAGGTCGGTTTAGGAGGACTGCACGGCATTCTGACATTGTCCACCTATCCGCAGCTCCCCCAGATCGATGACTGGACCCATATTGACCCACAGAAAGACCATTCCCACCGTGCGTTCACACAGGAAGGCGCGCAGGGAGTGTATGTTGCGCTACGCGCCCTGTTGGATCTTGACGTTTCCGTTGACCCGAAGGTTACGTTCCTGCCACCGGCCACTGGCTTGAAAGACCACGTTCCGGCGGACTACGCGCCGCCTTTCTGGCTGCGTTCGAACGACTCACCCTGGCGCCCGAGCACATGGCTTTCCGTGTTAGGCAATAACGGCTTCTGGCCAATCGCCGCACTGGACCACCCGCTGCCCGACGGCGAAACACCTGTAGCCGCAGACAACAACCCGCCATCGAACGGCGCCTGGCCGGCGCCTCCACTCAGCATGAAGGTCTGCATTATTTTGACCATCCTTTGGGCCTTCTTCCATCTGCTCTGCCTCGCCATGCCCTCCATCACCGTCAAGCCCGACCACCGCTCCTACTTCGCGTGTCTCAGGAAAACTGACGCCGAAGAGCCGGAAAGATCGCACACCATGCTTCTGGTCGCCAGCAGCGCACTCCTGGTCATCGCTGCGACCATCCTCGCCTCGGGATTCGGCTGGATGGCGCTGCGGGATGCGCCCATCAATCATCCACTTGCGTACTTTTTCTTCCCCATCGTCACATGGGTCATCGTTTCCGCCGCACTTGCCTACAACACATGGCTGGAAGACCAGTTGAGCGCCAGGGAACATCAAGCACTTTGGTTTTCCGATAAGTCTTTATGGAAGAAACTCAAAGGTCTGACCATCAGGATTCCTGACATTCTCAAGGCAGCAAAGTTACGTTTGACGTGGTTCACCGGAATCACCTTCGTCTTCCTCGTTTTGTTCTACGTGTTTCTGGATCTCCCCCTTATTCCTGAAGTCAAGACCCTCTCCTACATCCGGGCGATGAATCTGACGACCGGCGTCTCACCCATTGTCCCTTTGATATTGCTGGCGCTCGGAATGTACGGCTGGTGCTGGTTCTCCCTGCGGGGATTCGCACTCTTCGGCCCCGGTAAGCCCTGCCTACCCACCGCTAAAGATTTGTTGCTGGAGGTGAAGGTAGATACTGAGCGCGACGAAGCTTGCAAGGATGTCGATCCGAATGGCGAAAATCTCCTCACCATGATGAGTGAAGAGGGCGCGGGCACGCCGATGGTCGACCTCAGCGACCCTTTCGAGAGCCGCATGGTCACCTGGGCGGTCGTCATCTTCTTCACGCTTCTCATCGCCGCCGGCATCATTTCCAAAGGCGAACCGTTGCGCAGCGTCGGTCTCCAGACGTTTCCCAACTTCGTCTCTCTCTGGATTGCCATCAGCATCAGCATCCTGCTCGCCAATTCCTGGCAACTCTGGCACCTCTGGCTCAAGTTGCGCAACCTCCTTACCTTCCTCGACAAGCTTCCGTTGCGCCGCACCCTGCAAGGCATGCATGGTTTTACCTGGGGTTCTATCTGGAAGATGGGAGGCAACGTCCTCGACGTCCGCTATCAAATCTTCTATCGCCAGTTTGAAGCCATAAACCATCTGCGGGCTTCGCTGCCTCACCACCCGGAAGGTAGTAACACGTATTCGAAGACAATGCAGGCGTGGGCGAAGGAGATCGAAAAGACCCACTGCTCCAGGGTCCTTTTTGCAAGATGGTACGCGAAAAACTGGGACAAATGGACAGCCCGGGGCCTCGGCGAGCTTTGTGATCTCCAGAAAGACACCGCGGAGGCTGTAGGCTTCCTGATCACGAAGGTGCTCGTGCCCGCCTGGGTAGGCGAATCAGGCTCGCTGCTCGTCCCTCCAGCCGCGAAAGCCGGCGCCGACGGCGAATCTGCCATTCCGCCGTCCGACCACCCGTACATCAGCAACGCCGAAGAAGTCGTCTGCCTTCTCTACCTCGGCTTCATCCAGAACATCCTCGGCCGTATCCGTTCGTTAGTTCTCGGCATCATCTGCCTCTTCCTGTCGATCGCCCTCGTGCTTCCGAGCTATCCATTCGACCCGCGCCCCGTGCTCACCGGCGCCGTCATCATCCTGTTCCTCATCGTCGGAACGGTCGTCGTCTTCGTCTACTCACAGATGTTCCGCGATGCCACGCTCAGCCACCTCACCAACACTAAGCCCGGCGAACTCGGCAGCGAATTCTGGTTCAAGCTCGTCAGCTTTGGCGTCGGTCCGGTCTTCGGTTTGCTCGCCACAGTCTTTCCCAGCGTGAGCGACTTCTTTCTCTCCTGGTTGCAACCCAGCCTCTCTGCGATGAAATAAATCCGCGCCGAAAGCCCAACAAAAAAGAGCAGGTCAGAGATATTCCTCTGACCTGCTTTCCGTAGGGATACGCCGTTATTCCTTCACAACCTTTTCCAGATATTCCAGCGCCTTGGGGTCCTTCGACTGCCCCAGCCAGAAGATCGCCTCGCGGCGTGTTGCCGCGTCCTTCGACGTGCTCGCCACCTGGATCAACTGCGGCACCGCCTGGTCCGCCGGCAACCGCGAAAGCGCAAACACCGCCGACTTCCGTATTGCGGCGTTCGGGTCATTCTGAGCAGACTCGCCCAGCGAGCGTACGATGCGGGAATCCTGAAGCCCACCTTCGACCTTCCGCCCCGCCATCTGCGCCAGCCAGAACTGCGCCTGGCTGCGCACCTTGGGAGCGGCATCGTTCTTCGCGAGGTCCAGCAACTGGTCCGTCGCAGCCTTCTTCTCGGCGCCTTTCACCAGCGTCAGGTCGAACACCAGCTTGGCGAGGAACGCATCGTCCTTGTCGCTCTTCGCTAACGCGGACACCCTGTCGAAGCCCTCGCGGCCACGCTCATTGGCCAGCCAGAACGCCGCCTTCTCACGCACATTCAACGGATACTTCGCCTCCGTAAATCTGCGCAACGTGGGCAGCGCTTCCGGCGCATCCTCCAGCGCAATCACCAACATGCCGGTATCCAGTGGCACACGTGAGCCAGTGCTGGCGCCGACACTCGCATCGATCGCCGCTGCAATCGTCTTCACCGAGTCCCCAGGGCGCACATCGGTCAGCCACACGAACGGCAACGCGCCGCCATCGATCTCGCGGTCCGTCTCCTCGATGCGCACCTTCTGTATCGCTCCGCTATCGACCCGCAGCAGCACGTTGCCCCGTGCCGCCGGCTCACCAGTCTTTGGCTCGGACACTGTCTCGTCGTGCCGCACATTGCCTTCAAGATGCACCACCGAATCGTCCCAATTGGTCCGCAGAGCGTGCTGCAATGGGACCGAATACCCGATCCACGTCGGCGTCTTCACCGCCGCGATCTCCTGTTGCAGGTTCCCGCCGTTCCGCACGCTCACCTGGGCATTGGTTACCTTCGGCTGCTGCGCAGGAGCAGCCGCCACAACCGATAACACCGCCGCCACAACACCCGCACATCCACTCGCAGTCATTCGCATCGTCGTTCCTCCTAATTTCACTATTTCAATAGCTCGAGCATGTAATCGGTCGCCGCCTGGTCCTTCATCAGCGACAACTGCGACACGATATCGCGCTTCAGGTTGAGGTCCTTTTCGCCGCGCGCCAGGTCCACCATCCGCGGAGCATCATGCGCCAGGAACAGCCCATTGATGCACGCACGCTTCACCGCTGCGTCTGTCGCCCCGCGGTACACCTCGACCAGCGTCGGACCAGCGTCTTTGCCACGGTTCAGCGCCAGGATCTGAATCGCCGCGCGCTGCATCTCCGGATTGCTTTTGTTCGTCGCGACCTCGGTCAGGATGGTCTGCGCCTGAGGGTCTTTGCTGCGGCTCAGAACAAACAGCGCCTGTCGCCGCAGCTCAACCGGCTTGTCGGACTTCAAGAATTCGCGCAGCAACGGCAGCGCCTTCGCCGAGTCCTGCTGCATCAGCGAGTTCAACGCCAGAATCTTGATATCGTCCTCAGTCGTCGCGCGATCGGATTTGCGGATATAGACACCTTTCCCGCCCCCGTAAACCTCGGAAAACGCCTGGAAATCGCCGGGATCTACAGCGACCTTGAACTTCGGCCAGTCCACGCCCTGCAGCGCATCGAGCTTCGATAGTGCAATCAGCGTCGTCGTATCCGTCACCGCACCGGCTCGCAGAACGACGCACTCCTTGTTCCAGGTGCTCGAAGGCTGCTCTTTGCGCAAGACCTCACAGGTCGCGCGCGCCTCTTCCTTGCGGCCCAGCTTGTTCAGGCTGTACGCCTTCCAGTAGAGGCTCGCGTCTTCGCGCTTGCCTTTCGCGTTCGCCGCCCGATCAAACGCGGTCACGGCATCGGACCAGCGCTGCTCGTTCATCGCCTTGTTGCCCTGCGCGTAAAGCTCTTCGGCCTGTGCCGACGCCGACTGTGTTTCGACAGGCGGATCGGTCTGGACTGTCGGGATTGTCGGGACTGTCGGAAATGTCGGGACTGTCGCGCGGGCTGCCGGAGCCAGTGACGCTCCAACCAAAAATGCTGCAAGAAGAAGAGTGCGTGTGGGTCTATTCATGAAAACTTCCTTTCGATCTGAGTCTGTTATTTTGAGAAATTTATTGCACACCGTGGGAGGTGTCGTTGTGGTGAAGAATGCGCAGGTCAAGCAGTACCCCCCCGAGGTTCATCTGTAGCCGGAACGCATCCGGATTGCTCGCGTGCTCTTTCTGCTCCGCGGCTCCCGGTTCGGCATCCAGCGAAATCAGCACGCGTCCGAGATCGTCGATCACCGCAGCTGTTGCCATGTCGCCGTGCTGCTCCGCGCTCTGGTGATACACCGCGTTTTCCAGCAACAGCCGATGCACCTGCTCGCGTGTCTCCGGCTGCAATGGGCCTTCGGTGTGGCTTACTTCGGTCAGTACGCGCTCAGCCGTATCGAGATGCGTCGCCAGAGCGGGATCTTCCGCAACCGCATCGACTGGCGCCACCGTCAGCGGCCCGGGACGATGGTTATACGGCTCGGCAGACTTCTTGTGGTGGTCCAACTCCGCCAGCAGCCTCTGACTCCAGCTCGCGGGCGAAAGCGTTGCGTTCGACGCATTCTTCACAGGCTGCACAGGCCCTACCGGCGACCACGGACGAGTGACGACGGCCAGCAGCAGAACGATCGCAACCGCACTCACCGATGCCGTCGCCCACATCCAGCCGCGCCCCGATTTCTGCGGAACATCCAGCACGCCCAGCGACCCGCGCACCCGCTGCCAACTGCGGTCCATCGTGGCCTCAGAAACCACCGGCGCAGGATCGCAGCAGAACGCCCGCAGCGTCGCGGCAATCTCTTCCGACTCCGCCGCCAGCTCCGGATCGCGCTCCAGCCGGCGCCGCATCTGCACCCGCCGCCACAGCGAAAGCTCGCCCAGGTGATACGCAATCAAATCTTCTTCGCGAACAGTTTTCATCGCATCTCCTTTGCGGGCAACTCCATCGTCCCGTTCTCCACGCGGAGTGCTCGCCGCAGCTTGCCAACCGCACGAAACACCGCTTGTTTCGCCGAGTTCGCCGGCACACCCAGCGCCGCCGCAATATCTCCGATGGGCTGGTCTTCCATGTGCCGCAGCACGAACGCGGTGCGCTCCATGGGCGTCAATTGCCGCATCGCGCGCTCCCGCAGATGCACCGCTTCTCCGTCCAGCAGCGCCTGCTCCGGCCCGCGTTGCGACTCCGACGCAAACTTCTCCGCGCCGTATTCGGTCTGCAGAGGAGCGGCGTTCCAGCTTGCCTCCCGGCTGCGGCGTTCGACAAGATTGAGAGCGCAATTCATAGCGATCCGATACACCCATGTGCCGAAACCAGAGTTGTGCCGAAACTCCGGCAGCTTGTTATACGCACGCAGAAACGCTTCCTGCGCTGCCTCTTCCGCGTCCTGTTCATTGCCGGTAATGCGGAACGTGACGCGGAAAATCGTTGCGAAGTGACGCTCCATCAGGACGCGATACGCGTCGCGGTCGCCGCCAAGAACCTGGCGAATCGCCTGCTGGTCCACATCACCCATTCGCCCGATTAGACAAGAGGATGAGGTCGCGGTTAGGTCGCGTGATGAAAATTTTCGAAAATCGCGGGAATTCACTCAAACCAGCAAAAAGGAAAACGCAAAGAGCGCAACGGACGCAAAGGGGACGCCACGGGTCCCGTGGCGAAAACGTTGCGTCCGTTGCGCTCATGGCGTTTCCTTTTGTTTAAACGGCTTTCTTTACCGCCCGGAACCGATTCGCGGTCGCAAACTCCTCACGCAACTCCGGCGTCCGCAAATTTTCGCGCAAATGCGCCAACCGCTGCTCCAATGCATGGATCGTCGCCGCAATCGGATCGGTATTCGTCAATGCCACATCGCGCCACATGCTGTAAGGGCTCGACCCCAACCTCGTCGTCTCGCGCAGAGCTCTGCCGCCAATCGCCTGCACCGCCGCCATCTTCTCCGGGTCCCCTGCAAACGTGTCTTCAAGCAGCGCCGCCAGCGCCGTCGACAACATCTGGGGCAGATGCGACACCCACGCACACACCTCATCGTGCGGCCCCGGCTCAAGATCGCGCGTAACCGCCCCCATCCGCTCGACCCACGCGCGCCATTCGGCCTCCAGCGCCCCGGCGTCGCCCACTGGCGTAAACAACCACGTCGCCCCGCGAAACAATGCCGCATCGGCCAGCGCAGCGCCGCCTGACTCCTTGCCCGCCATCGGATGCCCCGGTAGAAACCGCGCCAGCCCCGGCTGGTTATACAACTTCGCAGCCTGCGCGGAGATCTCCCGCTTGGTGCTGCCCACATCCGTAACCAACTGCCCCTCACCCAGCACCGGCGCAAGCATCTGCATCCAGTCGAGGATAGGCAGAACAGGCGTCGCCAGCAGAGTCACATCCGCGTCGCTTTCCAGCACGGCCTCGCGCGAAGCCACCATGACATCGATCGCACGACGCTCATCCGCCGCGGCAAGTTCTCCGGCACTCGCATCCCAGCCCAGAATCTCGCCGTCAAAGCCCGCAGCCTTCAGCGCCAGCCCAACCGAAGCGCCAATCAGGCCTGTGCCGACGATCAATATCCGGCGTATCACGCAGTCGCCCCGCCAGGGCGACGGTGCGTGAATGCTTTTGCACCTTCACCGCGATAATCACCGGCAGCGTGCCCATTGCCACGCAGCACATACTTCGTCGTCGTCAGCCCCTCGAGCCCGACCGGCCCGCGTGCGTGAAATTTGCTCGTACTGATGCCGACCTCCGCGCCAAACCCATAACGGAAGCCATCCGCAAATCGCGTCGACGCATTGTGCATCACGCTCGCCGCATCCACTTCCAGCAGGAACCGCTCCGCCGCGGCCGCATCGTTCGTGATGATGCTCTCGGTATGCGCCGAACCATATTTGTGGATGTGCGCAATCGCCGCATCGATCGAATCCACGACAGCGAGCCCCAGCTCCAGCGCGCCATACTCCTTGTCCCAATCCTTGGCGCGGCAAATCTTGCCCTTTACCGTGGCCGTATGCACCGCGTGCACAACACCCGTCGGCGCCCGCAGCGCATGAGGCTGCCCTGCCCAATCGTCTGTCGGAATGATGCCGCCACTGGTTCCGGTCGCGCCCGCAGATCCATCCGAACCGTCCGAGCCATCTGAACCGTCACCTCCGCTCGCGTCGTTCGCCGAAAACGCGCCGCCCGGAGCCACCATTGCGTGCGGCTGACCCGCCCAATCGTCCGTCGGAACGATGCCGCCACCGGTCCCGGTCGCGCCCGCAGAACCGTCCGAACCGTCGCCACCGCCCGCGTCCCGTGCCGAAAACGCGCCACCCGGAGCCACCATCGCATGCGGCTGCCCCGCCCAATCGTCGGTCGGAACAATGCCGCCGCTCGTTCCGGTTGCATTCGTCGAACCGTCCGAACCGTCGTCAACCCCTGCGTCATGCGCCGAAAACATGCCACTACCTGTCGTAATCGCAAACGTCTCGTCGTCGCAGTGCATGGTCACGCCGCGCTCGTGCAAACCCTTCGCCAGCTTTGGCAAAAACAGCTTCGCGATTTCGCGATGCACCAGTACCGTCTCCACCGCATTGCACGCTGCGGGATAATCGCACTTCGCATCCTCGATCACCCGCATCGCCATCGCTTCATCGCAGCTGCGGTCGACATAAATGTGACAGATACCTTCGGAGTGGCCGAGCACCGGAATCCGCGTGTTCGCCTGCACGTAGTCCACCAGGGTCTTCGATCCGCGCGGAATCACCAGGTCGACCAGCTTCGACTCACCCAGCAGCTCCAGCGCCCGCTCGCGCCCCGTCACCAGCGAGACGGCATCTCTCGGCAAGCCCTGCGCTGCCAGCGTCTCGCGCAGCACCCGCACCAGCGCCGCCGCCGTACGTTCCACCTCGCGCCCCGGCTTCAGGATCACAGCGTTGCCTGACTTCAATGCCAGCGCCGCGATCTGCGTCACTGCATCCGGCCGCGCTTCAAAAATCACCGCCAGCACACCCAGCGGCACGCTGACTTTTTCCATGTGCAGCCCAGCCTTCGCGCCCTTGGGACCGGCACTATCCAGCTCAATCGCATCCAGCTTGCGCCCCAACGGATCAGCCAGCGCCGCCACCGCGCGCACCTGCTTCACCATCTCCGCAAGCCCTGCCTTATCCACCTTCAACCGCTCAACCGCCGCCGCCGAAAGCTCGCCGTCGTGCTTCATTTTGGTTGCGGCGGCATGATCTTCCGCATTGGCGGCGAGCAACTCGTGGTGCGCTTCTCCGAGCGCCACAGCCATCGCTTCCAGTACCGCATTGCGCCGATCTTCGCTCAGCAACGCAAGGGCGCGCGAAGCATCCTTTGCTGCCTTCGCCGTCTCATGAACCGTCCGTTCGCTCATCTCAAAATCTCCTCATGATGTCACGCTAGAGCCAAGTTCCTGTCACTGGGAATTTGCTTTAAATCGGGTCCCGACAGCTTCTCCTGCAACGATTCGTTCCAGCACCTGCGGCGTCCGTCCGTTCGCAATAATCACCGGCTTGCCGGCCTCCAGCGCAATCCGTGCCGACTCCAGCTTCGAAGCCATTCCGCCACGTCCGCGCCCGTTTCCACCATGCGCCAGCGCCAGAATTTTGTCATCGATGCACATTACTTCCGGCAGCAACTGCGCGCCCGCATCGGCCGGGTTGCGATCGTACAAACCATCCACATCCGACAACAGTACCAGCAGGTCCGCGTCAATATGCTTCATCAGCAGTGCGGAAAGTTTATCGTTATCGCCAAAAATCCGCTCACGCGGCTCTAACGCAGCCGGCCGGTCCAGCTCCATCGTCGACACCGTATCGTTCTCGTTCACAATGGGAATCACGCCCAGAGAAAGCAGCGCCCGCAGCGTCGCACGCAGATTGTTATGCCGCAGCGGGTCACGAAAATCATCCTCGGTCAGCAGCACCTGCGCGATCCGGCACCCCAGCCGATCAAACGCATCGTCGTAGAGCGCCATCAAGCGCGATTGCCCCACCGCGGCGCATGCCTGAATCTGCTCCAGTGCAGTGGGGCGCTCGGCGAGCCCGAGTCGCTCCACCCCGAGACCAATCGAGCCCGATGAGACGACCAGCACCTCAACACCCTGCGCCCGCAACGCGGCAATCTGCTCGACGAGCCCGCACAACAGACCGAGCGCGACCTTGCCATCGGCGCGCATGATGACGTTGGTGCCGAGTTTTACGACGATGCGCTTCATGCCCGCGGGCTTCTCAATTTCCACGCAACGCCCCTTCCAGAATTCGCTCCAGGCCGCTGTTATCACGGCGAGTATGCGAAAGGATTGAGGCTTCCTTCTTTGCCTGCTCGTCCAAATCTACCCAGGAAAGTCTATGGCCTGCCTGAACCCCTAGCTGCCGCAAGAATTCTCTCTGCGAGCGGCCATTGCCCTCGCGAAACGGATGCGTGGCGTTGATCGCCCCCAGATAATACGCGGCTCGCTTCACGAAGGAAGCAGCGTCTGTACCGCGAACATAACTCTCAGATTTCAGTTCGCCAAACAAACTGGCCAACACACGTTCTATATACGTCGGATTCGCGAATAGTGCTCCTCCAACCTTCGACAATCTCACCATCCGCAACTCTCCGGCCCAGGGAAACACGTCGCGAAACAAATACCAATGAATTTTCTGAAGATGCGCTGTATCGAACGCACCCTGCATACCATCGATTCGTAATTCCAGCGCGCGCTTCGGCACATACACTGCCTCTATTGCCTTTAGTTCTGTATACGAAGTGATGCCGAAATAGTTTCTCGGACAAGCCTGCCCGTCCTGAGAGTGAGGGTCGTTTTCGAAGCCGCTGGGCATGCGCTAAACAGCGCCAACCATCTGCCGGCTTCGAGACACGACGCTTCTGGCATGGACATCCATAGCAGAAGAAAATTGCGCCAGCGTAAGCTCTCCGTCCACAAACTGGTCCATCAAGCGGCGCACCGTCGCGTCAAGTTCAATGCCCTCCGCACGATGTGTGCCGATGACATCCTCAACCGCTTCAAGACGCTCTTTCCTGCTGGCTGTATGCATAGCGCAAGCCTCTTCCGTAATGTTAGACCTTATTTCTGACGTCGCCTACGCAGGCACCTTCTCCACCGCAGGCGTAATGCTGCGATCGACAATCGGGGCCAACTGCCGCAGCTTCGCTACCAGCTCATTCAACTGATCCGGGAACAGCGACTGCGCGCCATCGCTCATCGCCTTATCGGGGGTTCGGATGCATCTCCATCAGGAGCCCGTCCGCGCCTGCGGCCACAGCGGCCAGCGCCATCGGCGGCACCAGGTCGCGCTTGCCCACGCCGTGCGATGGATCGCCGAACACGGGAAGATGCGTCAGCTTCTTCAGCACCGGAATCGCCGATACATCGAACGTGTTGCGCGTATACGTTTCAAACGTGCGGATGCCGCGCTCGCACAGCATCAGGTCATAGTTGCCGCCCGACAAGATGTACTCCGCCGACAGCAGCACTTCCTCAATCGTCGCCGCGATGCCGCGCTTCAGCAGCACCGGCTTGCGCACATGCCCAAGCTCGCGCAGCAGGTTGAAGTTCTGCATATTGCGCGCACCCACCTGGAACACATCGATGTACGGCAGCATCTGCTCGATCTGCGAAATCTCCATCACCTCGGTGATGACCAGCAGGCCGTATTCGTCGGCCGCGGCGCGCATGATCTTCAGGCCTTCGACGCCCATGCCCTGGAAGCTGTACGGCGAACTGCGCGGCTTGTACGCTCCTCCGCGCAGGAACCGGGCGCCGGAAGCAGCAACCTGCTTCGCGCTCAACTGGATCTGGTCGCGGCTTTCGACCGAACACGGCCCGGCCATGATGACGACCTCTTCACCACCCACCACAACGCCGTTCGGGAATGTGATCTTTGTCCCCTCGGGCCGAAACCCGCGTCCGGCGAGCTTATATTGCGACGAAATCCGATAGGCCTGGTGTACGCCGGCGAGCACCTGAAACTCGGTGACCTCAAAGTGCGCGGGTGTACCCACGCCGGCCAGAATCGTCTGGACATCGCCGCTGGTACGGTGGACATTGAATCCCAGTTCAACCATCCGTTCGATCACATTCTGGATCTGCTCATCGGTGGCGTTAGACTGCATGGCAACGATCATCACGTCATTCCTCTTATCTAAATCGCGAGCGCATCCGCTTCGCGTTTGAAGTCTTTCTAATCCCTAATCCCTGTTCCCTGCTACTGCGGCGGCCGCTGGAGCGCCCGCATCACATCCATAATCCGTTCGTAAATGTCCTGCACCTGCGCCGTGGTCAACGGCCCGGGGTTTGCGACACGCACGTGCTCATACACCATGCGCTCGCGGTCGGGCTCGTAGATCGGTGCGCTCTTGCCGCGCTTGATCTCGCCGATAGCGACAGCCGCAGTTGCACGTTCTGAAAGCAGACGAACAATTTCTTCGTCCAGTGAGTCGATTTTCTTACGCCAGTCGGCGATCTCCATGTTGCCTCGTCAAGCGCTCGTGCAAGCACGCTGCGCGAAGTGTTATTGCGCCGCAAACTCGCGAACGCAGGCCCTAGTTGATGATACGCGGTGACAAAAGAACTCATACTTTGGCTGCGCCCCCGACCTGGTGAACGCCGCCCTTCAAATCCGCCACAAACCTGCCGACAGCCCCAACGACTTCGTCTGCCGGAGTCTTTTCAATCAATCCAACAATCGCACTCCCGACAACTGCGGCATCCGCAAACTCACCCACTGCGCGCACATGTTCCGCGTTCGAAATCCCAAACCCCAGCGCGATCGGCAACGTCGTAAACTGCCGCAACCGCTCAACGAGAGACCGCGCATCAGCCGCCAGTTCCGTCTGCGTCCCGGTAATCCCCACGCGCGAAATCGCATAGACAAACCCTCGCGAGTTCTCCGCAATTGCCTTCAGCCGCTCGTCCGGCGACGTTGGGGCCGCCAGAAACACCGGCGCCAAATCGTTCTCATGCATCACCTTCAGATACTCCGCCGCTTCTTCGACAATCATGTCAGTCAGTAGTACACCATCCGCGCCGGCCTCCTTCGCGGCTTCGGCGAACGCCGCCATCCCCAGCCGAACCACCGGGTTCAGATAGCTGAACAGAATAATCCCCGCGTTCGGCCTTGCCTCGCGAATTTCCTTACAAATCCCGAGTACATCCGTCAGCCGCGTCCCCTTAGCAACCGCCCGCTCGCTGGCCCGCTGAATAACCGGCCCATCCGCCAAGGGGTCGCTGAACGGCACACCCAGCTCGATGACATCCGCGCCGTTATCGATCGCGGCAATCGCCATATCGCGCGTCGTCGCGAGATCGGGGTCACCGGCGGTGAAGTAGATAACAAGGCAGGGCTTCTGATGAAAGCTAATTGGCATTCCTACTCCATGGATCACGAACGACGTTGGCACCGAGATTTTGCGCCTGATCAACTGTCCTGACAGGATCACGCACCCATACGATGACGGCTTCGCCTGCCAGTAATTTGTCAGTGAGTGCCTTAGCGGCCTCCAAGCCGACTCCTACCTCTTTCTCCATCAAGGCGGTGAAAGCGACTTTGTTGAAACCCGCTTCCCAGCCGCGAAAAACGAGAACCTGCTTATCGAGTGTCCTCATCACTTCGCCTCCACCCCGCTCAAATTCATCTCGCGCGTCATAATCCCAATATCCTTATCCCCGCGCCCGCTCACATTCACCATCAAAATCTTGCCCCTACCCATCTTCGGCGCAAGCTTGATTGCCTCCGCCACAGCATGAGCCGACTCCAACGCCGGAATAATCCCTTCAGTCCGGCTCAACACACGAACAGCATCAAGTGCCTCGGCGTCACTAGCAGACGTGTACGTCGCTCGCCCCGAATCATGCAGCATCGCATGCTCCGGCCCGACGCTCGCATAGTCCAGGCCAGCCGACACCGAATGCGTCGCCGCCACCTGCCCCGCATCATTCTGCAGAACGTACGAGTACGTCCCCTGCAACACTCCCGGAACGCCGCCACCGTTCTTCTGAAACCGAGCCGCATGTTCGCCGAGAGCTGTTCCGCGTCCCCCAGCCTCAACGCCAATCAGCGCGACGTTTGCATCCGTCAAATACTCATACCAGGCACCAATCGCATTCGACCCGCCACCAACACAGGCCACAATCGCATCCGGCAGCCGTCCCTCATGCTCCATGATCTGCCGCTTCGACTCCTTTGAAATCACGCGATGAAAGTCCCTCACCATCGTCGGATACGGATGCGACCCCAACGCCGACCCCAAAATATAAAACGTGTTGCGCACATTCGTAACCCAGTCGCGCATGGCCTCGTTGATCGCATCTTTCAGCGTCGCCGAACCCGACGCCACGCCCCGCACCTCCGCGCCCAGCAGCCGCATGCGGAACACGTTCAACTCCTGACGCCGCATGTCTTCTTCGCCCATATACACAACGCACTCGAGCCCAAACAGCGCACACACCGTGGCCGTCGCTACTCCATGCTGTCCTGCACCGGTCTCGGCGATGATGCGCTGCTTACCCATGCGGCGTGCCAGCAGCGCCTGCCCCAGCGCGTTGTTGATCTTGTGCGCGCCCGTATGCAGCAGGTCTTCGCGCTTCAGGTAGATCTTCGCTCCACCCAGCGTCTCCGTCAGCCGCTTCGCAAAGTACAGCGGAGTAGGACGGCCGACGTAATCCTTCAGCAACCCGTCCAGCTCTGCATGGAACGCTGCATCCGCCTGCGCCTCCGCATACGCTGCGTCAAGCTCCAGCAGCGCCGCCATCAGCGTCTCCGGCACATACCGGCCGCCGTACACGCCGAAGCGTCCCGGCGTCGACGTACTCGGTGCGGCCATCGGACTCGTGAGTTGACTTATGCTCATTGCCTTCTCCAAACTGCTTCGCGCAAAACAAAAGCCCCGACGTTTTATCGTCGCGGCTCGGTGGGTTGGTCAGAATCTGCTGAAAATTTCAGCGAGGCTCAGTCCGCCGTGGCCGCTACTGTAGGCCAGTAGCGGAACGTAAAGCGGAACGGGTTGCAGAGCGAACGCATGGTTTGTAGCTTATACCGTTCGCGATTTCGCCACAAGGGTTGCCCCTGAATATTCTTTATTAAAGTACATCTACCCGCATGAATGCAGGCATCGGACTACCCATGCGATCGAGACTCACAGGATCGCGGGAGGGTTACCATGAAACTTTTCAAATTTGCAGGCTACGCAGTTACCGCGGCCGTTCTGACATTGCCTATGGCTGTTCTTGCGCAGGAGTCTCATGAGGACGCAAAGGCCCAGGTTGAACGGCACGACGCCCGTCACCACAACAAGGCCAAGATTGTCGGCGGCTCGGCCGTTGGCGGCGCTCTCATCGGCGCGAAGGTAGGCGGCCCCGGCGGCGCTCTGGTCGGTGCCGGCGTAGGCGCAGGCGGCGGTTTGCTCATCAACAAGGCGCGTAAGCACCACGCCATCAAAGAGCGCGAGAAGTACGCCACGCCGCACCGCTACTAGAGCAAAAGATTCAAAATTTTTCGCACTTCGAAATCGACGGCAGCCGCGGCTCGCGGCTGCCGTCGTGCATTAAAAACTGAATCTACTTCTCATCTCCCACATCCATTTACTGTGCGCCTTCGTACTTGGTATGAGGCGTCACGAGGGAGATTACATGAAGAAGATCGTTGCCATCCTAATGCTCGCAATCGGTTCCGCTGTCGCGGCCCACGCCGCTCATCCTGTGACAGGATCGTCACATCAGGCGACAGCAACCAGCTACCACGCTCCAAAAACTTACTCCAAGGCTGCAGTCGCGCACCGGTAATCCGCGCTGCCATCGCCACCCTGGCCCGCCATCGGCGGGCTTTCGTGTTTAAGAATTACTTTTTTGCCGCCGCGACAAACGCCCGCACCCGCGCAGCATCTTTCTTTCCATACGACGCTTCCACCCCGCTCGCCACATCCACACCCCAGGGATCAAACTCGGCAATAGCCTGACCAACGTTCTCGGCCCGCAACCCACCGGCAACAATCACCTGCCCCCCGGTCTGTTCCGCCACTTCCCGCACACCTGCGGCTATCAGCTTCCAATCAAACGGTTTCCCGGTCCCACCGGACGCCCCACCGTGCGACGCATCGAGCAGCACGGCCGCCACGTTCGGATGCTCCAACGCAATCCTCAGCGTCTCCTGCATTGTTCCTGGGGTCGCATCTTCAGACACATCCACAACCTGCAAAATTCGCAGCATTCCGCCGCTGCCATTAACGACCGCATCGATCAGTGCCGGATCGAACGAACTATGCAGTTGCACGCCGTTCAGCCCGGACGCACTCGCAACACGCAGAATCTCCTCGACGTCGGTCGTCGTAAACACGCCTATCTTCGAGACGCTCTCCGGCAGCCCAGCCGTAATCTCCGCAACCTGCGCGGCATTTACCTGCCGCTTGCTCGGAGCAAATACGAACCCCACCGCATCCGCCCCGGCCTCAACTGCCAGCAGCGCATCCTCCAGATTCGTATTCGCACAAATCTTGACCCACATACGAATTCACCAGTCCCGAGTACCGGGTGCCCCGTTCATCGCCAGCACCTGGGCGATGAACGGGCGGCCACAAACTTATCCGGCAGTCCTCAACAACTCCCGCAGCGCCTCGCCCGGCTGCGGTTTCCGCATCAACGATTCGCCAATCAAAAACGCTTCATACCCTGCCCCGTGCAGCCGTTGCATATCCGCCGCCGTGTGAATCCCACTCTCCGCCACACGCACTGCGCTCTCCGGCAGCGATGCCGCCAGTTCCACCGCGCGATCCAGCGAAACCTCAAACGTCTTCAGATCGCGGCTATTCACGCCGACACATTCGCAATCCAGTGCCAGCGCCCGCTGCACCTCCTCCGCATCATGCACCTCGCACAACACGTCCAGTCCATGCGCTTTTGCACTTTGGCGTAAACTCCACAACTCCTCATCCGTCAGCGCCGCGACGATCAGCAAAATCGCATCCGCACCATTCGCCCGCGCCTCCAGAACCTGAAACTCATCGACCATGAAGTCTTTTCGCAGGCAGGGAATCTTTACCGCCGCAGACGCTCTCCGCAGATTCTCCAGCGACCCCTGAAAAAACTTCTCATCCGTCAGCACCGAAAGCACGGCCGCTCCGCCGTCCTCCATCTGCGCGGCCAACGCCGCCGCATCGAACTCCGCGCGTATCAGCCCCTTCGACGGCGAAGCCTTCTTCAACTCCGCGATCACCGCCGGCCCGGCCTGCGCCTTGGCCCGCAAGGCGCGCGCAAATCCCCGCGGAGTATGCGCCGCCGCGGCCTGCTCCATCGCGCGTAAATCGGCACCAGCCTTCCGCTCCGCCACCACCAGCCGGGTGTGCGCAAGAATCTCCGGCAAATACATCGTGCGTTCTGTTAGGGTTTCCGACATTACGTACTATGCTACGGCAGTCGCCGCGCTCAACGCGCCCAGGGGGAAAGAACCATGTTCACCAAGAACCGCATCGAAGCCCTCTCGGACGGCGTCTTCGCCATCACCATGACGCTGCTCGTCCTCGATCTGAAGATCCCCGAAGGCACCTCGCCGCTCCAGCTCGGCGCGGCGATCCGCCACGGCGGCCACGCCTGGTTCAGTTTTCTCGTCACTTTCGTCATCGCCTGCATTTTCTGGACGCTGCAACACCGCCTCTTCGACCTCATGGCGCACATGAGCCACGAGACCCTTGTCCCCAGCTTCGTCTTCCTGTTCTTCGTCTCGATCCTGCCGTTTTCGACGCACATTCTCGGCAACTTCGTCGCGACCCCACTGGCCTTCGTTGTCTACTTCTCTAACCAGTTCGCCATCGCGGTCGCCCTCACCGTAAAGCTCGAACTTGCCCGCCGCCACGGCCACCTCCGCCTCGGCCCCGAGACCACGCTCATCCGCATGCGCCTCTACATCATGTGCGCCGCGATGGCTTCCGGAATCATCGCCGCCCACTTCCTGCCCACGCCATACATAGGCATCGGCCCCGTACTCATCGGCCTCGTCTCCAGAAAAATTCGCTCCAGCCACGCCGCCCGCCTTAAGAACGAGGCTGGCACACCAACACGCTGAATATCGTCATATTTTGCAGTTGCTGTACCATGGCCGTTGCACAGAGGCAGAAAGAAAACGTAGGGCCGAATACGGTTCGGACAATTTGTTTGTCGTTACATATTCGGATGAAGTTTGTACTCCACACGTCCATCGGGCCAGATGACACATTGCTCTAGAAATTGAGGCACTTGGGAGACATTGTCCGGATAAAGGCAACGAATGGAGTAAAAACTATGGCCGCCTTTTTTTGATAAGTTCATTAACCTCATTTCCATCGACTTGAAAGGACCATTGTTGACTTTGCTCAGTTGCGGAATGATGTTGATATCCAAACCACCATCAAGATTGTTCGCAAGAAGATGGCCTTTCGCATAAAGCCCCTTTGGAGCGCCTAACGGGTGGTCTTCGATTCTGGAGGATCTCGTCTGTTTCAAATATTTAGGTATCCCAAAAGCAACGACATTGCGACCTCGGTTGATATCAAATAAGTAAGAGAAGAAGAAAAACTCTCCCGCCGGAAAATCGACGAACGTCAACTCGGTCGGGCTGTAGGACCGCATGTAATTTTCAGACCATATCGGTTCCAACTTGTTAGCTATTAGTTGAACCAGGTCCTTACCCTTCAAGCTTTCGGCAAGGTTCCGATACGTCTCGAAAGTAATCTGATCACTCATATTTTCTCGCTAGTCTACAGAGACGAAAATAGACAACGGAGCAGATATAGCGCTTCACCGTTGCCAAGTCAACATGGTTGCGCTCCATCCGCCGATTTTCAGCCAATCTTTCCGTCAGCAATGAGGCTGAAAAGGATCCGTTTCCTTCAACAAAACGGCGGGCCTATGGCGGGCCCGCCGTTCACTACTCTCTATCCTCTACACTCTGCCCACTGCTTTTACGCTTTGCCCGCCAGTTGCCGCAACACATACTGCAAAATGCCGCCGTGCTGGTAGTACAAAATCTCCTGCGGGGTATCGATCCTCACCGTCACAGGAAACTCCGTTACCTCGCCATCCGCCGAAGTCGCGATGACGCTGATGTTCTTGCCATTGACGAACTTCTCGTCGAGCATCGTCTTCAAATCCCCGGCTGCACCGATCGTGAACGTCTCCTCGCCCGTCAGGCAATGCGATTCCACATTCTCGCCCTCCTGGAACTGCAGTGGAAGAATCCCCATGCCGACCAGGTTCGAGCGATGGATGCGCTCATAGCTTTCGGCAATCACAAAACGAATCCCCAGCAACCGTGGCCCTTTCGCCGCCCAGTCGCGCGACGACCCCGACCCATACTCTTTGCCCGCCAGGATCGCCAGCGGCACGCCGCGCTCGGCGTACTTCACGCTCGCGTCGTAGATCGACATGCCTTCGCCCTCCGGCAGCAAACGAGTCACACCACCCTCGGTGCCCGGCGCCAGCTTGTTGCGCAGCCGGACGTTCGCGAACGTTCCGCGCACCATCACCTCATGGTTGCCGCGTCGCGAGCCATAGCTGTTGAAGTCCGCCGGCTTCACGCCATGCTCGGTGAGGTACTTACCCGCAGGACCATTCAGCTTGATCGAACCCGCCGGCGAAATGTGGTCTGTCGTCACCGAATCGCCGAGAACCGCCAGCACGCGCGCGTCCGTAATGTCCTGCACCGGTGCCGGCGTCGCCGTCATGCCATCGAAGTACGGAGCCTTGCGGATATACGTCGAATCCGCCTCCCACCCATACGTATCGCCGCTCGGGAACTTCAGGTTCTGCCAGTTCGAATCACCCAGCGACACCGTCGAGTACTGGTGCCGGAACATCTCTGAATCGATGCACGAAGCCACCGTATCCGATACCTCCTGCTGTGTCGGCCAGATATCGCGCAGATAGACCGGCGTCCGGTCCTTGCTATAACCCAGCGGGTCTTCATCGAAGTTGTGCGCGATGTGCCCGGCCAGCGCATACGCCACGACGAGTGGCGGGCTCATCAGATAATTCGCACGCACCTCCGGCGAAATTCTGCCCTCAAAGTTCCTGTTCCCCGAAAGCACGGACACAGCCACCAGACCATGCGCTTCAATCGCGCTTGAAACATCAGTGGGAAGTGGCCCGGAGTTGCCGATACACGTCGTGCATCCATACCCGACAACCTGGAACCGCAGCTTGTCGAGATACTGCAACAGCCCGGCGCGCGTGTAGTAATCCGTCACCACCCGCGACCCCGGAGCCAGCGAAGTCTTCACCCACGGCGGTGTCGTCAACCCCGCCTGCACCGCCTTCTTCGCCAACAGCCCGGCGGCCACCATGACATACGGATTCGAGGTATTCGTGCACGAAGTAATCGCCGCAATCACAATCGATCCGTTATCCAGATACTTCTCCGGCTGCACGCCAAACCGCGCTTCCACTGAGTTCGGCGCCTCGAGGACGGCCACTGCAGCCCCGCCTTCACTCTTCGTCGCGTGGGTCGTCGTCAATACCGCAACCGACTCCGGCACTTCGGGCGCGGGAGCACCCGTCGAGCTCGTCAGGTCGCCGCTCAGCGAAGCGTGTCCGCCCTCACCTTCCCAACGGACCATCTGCCTCGCCGCACCCTTATTCGCGTTCGGCCCCAGCAGGCCCGGCAACTGCTGCGCAAAGCTCTCGGGAGTCTTCGACAGTAACACGCGGTCCTGCGGACGTTTTGGTCCCGCGACGCTGGGCTCGACGGTGGCCAGGTCCAGCGACAGCGTCGCCGAGTACTCCGCCTCCGGCGCATCCGGAGTATGGAAGAGTCCCTGCGCCTTGTAATACGCCTCGCACAGCGCAATCTGCTCTTCGCTGCGCCCGGTCAGGCGCAGATACTTCAGCGTCTCGTGGTCTACCGGGAAGATGCCGCAGGTCGCGCCATACTCGGGAGCCATATTCGCAATCGTCGCGCGATCGGCCAGTGGCAACTCACTTACGCCCGGCCCATAGAACTCCACAAACTTGCCCACCACACCCTGCTTGCGCAGAGCCTCAACCACGGTCAGCACCAGGTCAGTCGCCGTCGAGCCTTCCTTCAACTTGCCCGTAAGCCGGAAGCCAACAACCTGCGGCAGCAGCATCGACACCGGCTGCCCCAGCATCGCCGCCTCGGCTTCAATGCCGCCGACGCCCCAACCCAGCACGCCCAACCCATTCACCATCGTCGTATGCGAATCGGTGCCAACCAGCGTGTCGGGATACGCCATAACCTTGCCCGCTTCATCCGGCAAGGTGGTAAACACCACGCGGGCCAGGTATTCCAGATTCACCTGGTGACAGATTCCCATCCCCGGCGGCACGGCCGAAAAGTTCCGGAACGCCGTTTGCCCCCACTTCAAAAACGCATAGCGCTCGCGGTTGCGCTGGAACTCTAGTGCGGCGTTGAGATCATAAGCGTTTACCGTTCCGTACTCGTCGACCTGCACCGAGTGATCGATCACCAACTCCGCCGGTTGCAACGGATTGATCTTCTCTGGATTCCCACCCAGCGCCCGCATCGCGTCGCGCATTGCCGCCAGGTCGACTACCGCTGGAACGCCGGTAAAGTCCTGCATCAGCACACGCGCCGGCATATACGCAATCTCGCGTGACGGCTCCGCTTTGGGGTCCCACGTGGACAGAAAGCGGATATCGTCGGCAGTAACGGTCTTGCCGTCCTCATGCCGCAGCAAATTCTCCAGCAGGATGCGCAGCGAAAATGGCAGCCGCGCAAGGTCCACGCCTTCCAGCGCGTTCAGGTTGAAGTATGCGACGGTCTGGGCGCCCGAGTTGAGCGTGGCGGCGGCGTTGAAGCTGTTGGGATGCTGTGCGTTCGACATAATTCTTTCTCTCCTGTGTGATCCGCAGCCTTACGTTTTTTGACGCCAGCAGGCCGGATCGAGTGCGGGCGCGGCGGCATCAGAGCAAATTTCCTGTTGCTGCGAAGCGGGTAATGATGTTCGGTACCGTTTTTCTTGGGAAAAAACGGACATCATCCCTCCGCCTCGCCATACACCCACAGGAAATTTGCTTTCGCGCTCAAAGCGCAGCCGCAGCGGCATAGAAAATCAATTTGAGGGTAGCAGAGAGGGTTCGCGTGGGTCGCGAGAAGTCAGAGAGACCAGCCGCGATCATGACGGCCCCGGCGAAAGCGCTTGAAGTGAGCGCAACTCAACATGCCAATCATTTTACTCCCCTCCATCGCATTTGGAATCCGTTTTTCACTCTTCCTGCTTCATCCGGCCGCATCCCCCGAATGGGGCATTACGTTCGACAAGCTGTCATCCCAATTGTTCTTCACTGGCTTATATCGAAATGATTCAATCTTCTTACGAAGCATCCGCAAGAAAGGGTCCTCATCGGCCGTTCACTCTTTCAGACGCAAGCAGTAAAAATTCGCCATTTGTAGAGCCACGGATAAATCCTCTGGAGGAAAGTCTCCCGGGCCAAACGAAATTTGGAGTTCGAAATGAAAAAGTACGTCACTGCTGCATTTGTTTTCACATTGCTCTTCGGTTCCTCTGCCGCGTTCGCCAGCGCTGTCGATACCGTTACCTCCATCGATATCTTTTACAACCCCAGTGGCTTTACCGGGACGATCGCCAGTGGGGACACCGGAGGCGACGCAACTATCGCTTTCCAGCTCCCCGTGTTCGACAACCAGTTCACTGTCGGTATAACCAATGCCAGCGGAACGATCACAGACATACTCTTCAGCAACGGCGGCGACCAGCTCGAATTTGATGGCTTCCTCTCCGGAAACTCCCTCATTGGTACAACCTGCGTGGCGGGCGGCTCCATCGCTTGCGTTGTCAACACAGGAGCTGTGATGGATGTCACCAGCGCCATCACCAGCGTTGCCGAACTTTTCGATGGCACTGTCACGGTACATGCGACCGATTCTGTCGCGGCGACCCCCGAACCCTCTTCCCTCATGCTCCTCGGTACCGGAATTGCCGGCGCGTTCGGTATGGCACGCCGCCGCCTGACTCGCGCCGCCTAAGCCCTCCCCGCTTCAAACATCCGGCCCGCCAGTCCCTCCTGCGAAGGAGAAGACTGGCGGGCCAACTCCTTTAAGAATCGCCTGAGTCCTCCAATCACAGCTTCCGTACACCATGCACCCTCCGGTGTAGCATCCTCACTGCGCGCCAGGGCACTCATTTTTCCCTTCCCGCCTACCCCTCCCGGCCCCTTGGCATCTCATCATGCAGGAGTTACGCCTCATGACGACCCAGAAAACCTTTCGCACCAATCGGCTACCCGCCGCCGCCCTGGCGATTTTCGCCACCCTCAGTCTTTCGCTTGCCGGCTGCAAGAGCAACACGCAAGCCGCTCCCATCACCGACGCCAGCGCCAACGGAGGCGATCCAGCCGCCGCGAACCTCGCCCAGGGACCAACATCAGCCTACGGCTCACAGCC
>Ga0207125_10048_pt1 | contig 29958 bp, 27 predicted proteins | sample Alteio_BWMinHeat_19_FD_153556 | JGI IMG/M metagenome (GOLD analysis project Ga0207125, IMG submission 153556) | Enriched cells from forest soil in Barre Woods Harvard Forest LTER site, Petersham, Massachusetts, United States -... | ecosystem: Environmental > Terrestrial > Soil > Temperate forest >...
TCTTAAATTCCTGAGACTTTTCCGCGCTTTCCGCTACGCCGGCTACGGTTCAGCTGAGGCAGGTGACTGTAACAGGATCAGGACTTATATCAGCGCCCGACCTAACTGTCAACTCGCGTTTAGCGCTATTTACGAGCGCCGTTTCCCCGCCTCTTACGCACGCTTCGGCTTCGGCGTTTTTGCGACTACGGTGCGTACCGGAGCTACCACCTGCGGCCCCGCTTTACCTCGAATATTCGTGTACACCAGAACCAACGGCGCCGCGATCGCAACCGACGAATACGTTCCAATAATGATTCCGATCACCATCGCAAAAGCGAAATGATTGATGATCTCACCGCCGAAAATGAACAGCGCCAGAACCGTGATGAACGTCAGACCCGATGTCAAAATCGTCCGGCTCAACGTCTGATTGATACTGTCGTTCATGATCGTCTCGAGATCGTCACGCCGCCGAAGCTTCAAGTTTTCCCGGACCCGGTCGAAAACGACGATCGTATCGTTCACCGAATAACCAACCAGCGTGAGCATTGCCGCGATCACTGTCAGGTTGATCGGACGATGGAAGATCGAGAACAGCCCCAGCGTCACCAAAGTATCGTGGAACACCGCGAACACGGCGGCGGCCCCATAAATCCATTCAAACCGGAACGCGATATAAATCAGGATGCCACCCAATGCATACAACGTGGCGAAAACTGCCTGCTGCTTCAGATCGTTGCCGACCTTCGGCCCAATTGAATCCGCTTTCAGAATCTCAAATTGGCCCTGAAAACCCTTGTCCAGCGCATTAATAATGACGCTCCGTCCGGCGCTGGCATCTTCTTCTTTCGCGCCCTGAAACTCGATAATGACGTCGTTCGGATGGGCGCCGCCGACTCCCTGAAGACTGTCCCCAGCGCCGCTATCTTTAAGCAACTGCCGGATCTTTTCAATGTCCGGCTTTTCCTTGAACCGGACCTGGACGATCGTGCCGCCCTTGAAATCCACTCCGTATTCGAAGCCCCTCTTGACCACAAGCGAAACCAGACCAAGAAGCATGAGCGAGCCCGAAATGGCCAGGAAGAGCTTTCTCTTTCCCAGCCAATCAACCTTAATATCCTTAAACAGTTCAATCATTCGAACTTACCTTTAGACACCACGGTGTCTCCGATTGTTCCAACATTCCTAATAGCCTAAATACTGATCGACTCCACGCGCTGCTTGCGACTCAAAACCCAGTCGAACAAGGTCCGCGACACAAAAACAGCGGTAAACATGTTCGATATGAGACCGATGACCAGTGTTACAGCAAATCCTTTCACAGGCCCGGTTCCGAACAGGAACAGGAATGTCGCAGAGATCAATGCGGCCAGATGGGTGTCAACCAGTGTAATGAAGACGCGGCCGAAACTTGTGGCGACTGCGGACACCGCCGTTTTGCCGGCATGCAACTCCTCACGAATGCGTTCGAAGATGAGAACGTTCGAGTCGATGCCCACACCGATGGTGAGAATGACGCCCGCAATGCCGGGTAACGTCAAAGCCGCGCCGAAATATGCCATTGCGCCGAACAAGATAATCAGGTTCAGGATCATGGCGATCGTCGCATTCACGCCCGAAAGCCGGTAGTAGATCAGCATAAAGATCACAACTGAAACCAGCGCCACTATTGCCGCAATGAGTCCGGCCCGGATGGAATCCGCGCCGAGCGACGGGCCCACCACTTCCTCGTCGAGATACTTAATGGATGCGGGCAGTGCGCCCGATTTCAACACCAGCGACAAATCCTGCGCGGCCTGCGGCGCGAAACCCGACGCGCCGCCCGTAATGATTCCGTTATCTGAAATGCGGCCGTTGATTCGCGGCGCCGATTGGATGCGATGATCCAGGACGATCGCCAGCATCTTCCCGATGTTTGCTTCCGTTGTGTGCGCCATACGGTCGGCGCCGGGGGCGTTGAGGTTGAAGCTTACCGCCGGCTTACCGTTCTCATCGCGTGAAGGAAATGCGCCCTTCAGATCGCGTCCGGATACCGCCGCAGTCTGCTGAACCACGTAAAACGTTCCGTCAGAGCTCCCGGTGGATGTACGTTCGACGGAGGGAAGCACTTCAAGATTCGCCGGAACGACGCCGCCGTAATTCTGGGCTGCAGCCGCCTGATTTGGATATGGCCCGCTGTCCACAAGCTTGAGTTCCAGTTGCGCCTGAGACTGCATGATGTTCTTCACACGCGCCGGGTCGTCGACGCCAGGGAGTTGGACCAGAATTTCGTTTTGCCCTGGACCGCCATGCTTCTGAAGCACAATCTCCCCAACTCCAAGCTGGTCGATGCGATTGCGGATCGTTTTCATCGCCTGGTCAACCGACCCGTCGCGATAGTCCTTTTCCTGGTTCGGCTTGAGCCTGACCGTGTACGTATTGGGCACTTCTCCTGCGGTTGACACCAGATCCCATTCCGTAAAACGCTCGTTCAGAATGCGCCGGAAGTCGGCATCTTTGGTAGGATCGACGCCAACGGCGAGGAAGGTATTTGGCGCGGTTCGATTAATCTGCCGGACGACGATGTTTTCTTTCTGAAGTTGCCCTTTCATGCTTTCGATGGCCTGGTCCGTCTCTCCCCGGATCGCATCATCTGTAACAACTTCCAGAACGAGCTGCGTGCCTCCTCGAAGGTCTAATCCAAGGACAACCTTCTCCTTCATCTTCGCGACGCTGGGCGGAAACCCCGCGAACAATGAAATCGACAGGATGGTCACACCCAAAATGATTAACGCACGGTTGCGAAGTCGCTTATTCATATAGTTTTCCGCAAATTATTCCGGTTCGGCTTCCTGCAAGGCGGTGACGGCATTCCGCGAAAGCTCGACTTTGACATTTTCCGCTATTCGGAGCTGAATCCGGTCGTCTTTGAATCCTACTATCGTACCGTAAATCCCGCCCGAAGTGACTACCTTATCGCCTACCTTCAGGTTATCGATCATCTCTTGAAGCTTCTTCTGGCGGCGGCGGGCGGGAAGGAAAACAATCAAATAAAAGATGCCGAGGATGAAGATCAGCGGTAAGAAGGAAATGATGCCAGTCGGCGCCTGGGCTTGCTGCTGAAGAAACACTTATTGAGCTCCCATTCTCCTAGTCTCTGCGAGGAATTCGTCGAAGCGGTGAAACTCGATAAACTGCCTGATTCTATGGATGGTGTCAAGGTAGAAGTGCAAGTTATGAATCGTATTTAACACCGACGACAGGATCTCATTGGCCTTAAAAAGGTGCCGCAGATATGCCCGCGAGTACGTCCGGCAGACGGGGCAGGCACACGAGGAATCGATCGGTTCCGGGTCGTCCTTATATTTCGCGTGCCTGATCACAATATGGCCATCCTTCGTGAAAAGCCAGCCGTTTCGCGCGTGACGGGTGGGCATGACGCAGTCAAACATGTCCACGCCACGCGCGACCGCCTCGACAAGATCCGCCGGGGTTCCCACCCCCATCAAGTAGCGGGGCTTCTCCTCCGGTAAGTACGGTTCAACCTGCTCGATAATTTCGTACATCAGCGGCTTGGGCTCCCCAACGGCAAGTCCGCCGATCGCGTACCCGGGAAAATCCATCGCGACCAGCGATTCCGCGCTCTCTGTACGAAGATCGCTAAAAACGCCGCCCTGGACGATGCCAAAAAGATCCTGCGGCCGGTCCCCTCGCATGGTCTTCCAATGATGGAGACACCGCTCGGCCCAGGCGAGCGATCGTTTCATCGAACGTTCCGCATCGACATGTGTAGCGGGATACGCCAGGCAGTCGTCGAGAATCATCATAATGTCCGAGCCCAACGCCAATTGGACATCGATTGCAATTTCCGGACTCAGGAAATGCGTGCTGCCGTCGAGGTGCGATTGGAATCGAACGCCATCCTCACTGATATCGCGCAGCGAACTGAGGGAGAAAACCTGATAGCCGCCGCTATCCGTGAGAATCGGGCGGTCCCAGGCCATGAATCCATGCAGACCTCCGAGACGCGCCACGGTCTCGTGTCCTGGTCTCAGAAAGAGGTGATACGAGTTGCACAAGAGAATCTCGACGTTCAACTGCCGAAGCTGATCGGGCGTCATCGCCTTTACCGTGGCCTGCGTTCCCACCGGCATGAAGATCGGCGTCTCGATGACGCCATGGGCGGTGTGCAGGCGCCCTCGCCGCGCCCGGGTCTTCGTATCTCTCGTGAGAACTTCGAATTTCATTCAACGAAATGACATGCGGCGTCACGTCCGTCTTGAATTTGCCGCAGCGGCGGTTCTTCGACTTTGCAACGATCGACAGCGATCGGACACCTTGTGTGAAATCGGCATCCGGCGGGTGGATCGACGGGCGTGGGCACATCGCCCCGAAGAATGACCCGCTGTTTCTTCGCGCCAGGATCGGGAACCGGAACGGCGCTCAACAGGGCTTGAGTGTACGGATGCTTCGGCGCGGTGCAAATCTGCCGGCTGGTCCCGATTTCAACAAGCTTGCCGAGATACATCACGCCGATTCGAGTCGAGATGTGCTCAATGACCGGTATCGCATGCGAGATGAAAAGGTAGGTGAGACCAAACTGTTCCTGAAGATCCGCCAGCAGGTTGATGATCTGAGCCTGAATCGAAACATCGAGAGCCGAGACAGGCTCGTCGGCAATAATCAGCTTCGGCTTCAAGGCAAGTGCACGGGCAATTCCGACGCGCTGTCTCTGTCCGCCGCTGAATTCGTGTGGATACCGATTCATGACACTCGAATCGAGCCCCACTGTCTTGAGAAGCTCCTCAACCCGCGCCTCCCGCTCGGAACCTGCAGCGATGTCATGAATTGCGAAAGGCTCGCCCACAATGGTGCGTATTGTCATGCGTGGATTCAACGATGCATACGGATCCTGAAAGATGATCTGCATGTCGCGTCTTTTCCGGCGCAGTTCCTCCTTCTTAAGCGACAGCAAATCGAGGCCATCGAAATTGATGCTTCCACCGTCCGGTTCGAGCAGACGCAGTATCGCGCGGCCTGCCGTCGTCTTGCCGCAGCCGGATTCGCCTACCAATCCAAACGTCTCACCTTTATTAATGTCGAAGCTGATATCGTCGACTGCCTTGACGTGTGCGGCCACGCGCCCGAGAACACCTCGATGAATTGGAAAATACTTCTTGAGATGTTGAACGGACAACAGAGGCGTGGGCGCATCAGGCATGAATGCAACGAACCTCATGTTGATGATGATGATCGGAGACAGGCTCCAGCGGAATTTCCGAGACCGTACATTCGGCCGTTCTCTTGTAACAACGCGGCGCGAAAGAGCAGCCATCGGGAAGGTTCAGCAAATTCGGAACCATGCCTTCGATCGCGTAAAGCCGGCCCGGACGGCCAGAGCTTTCAGCGCTGGCCCCCAGCCGCGGAACAGAACGCAGCAGACCCTCGGTGTACGGATGTTTTGGATTGTGGAAAACTTCCATTGCCGGCCCGATCTCGACGATCTTGCCGGCGTACATTACCGCGACCGTTTCCGCAACTTCGGCAATGACGCCAAGATCATGCGAAATGAGAATCAGCGAAAGCTGATACTTCTCTCTCAGGCTGTCGAGGAGTTCCAGAATCTGCGCCTGAATGGTGACATCGAGCGCCGTCGTCGGTTCGTCCGCAATCACCAGCGCGGGATTACAAACCAGGGCCATCGCGATCATGACGCGCTGCCGCATTCCCCCTGAAAGTTGATGCGGATAATCCTTCGCGCGCATTTCCGCATCCGGAATCGAAACCGCCCTCATCGCCTCGACTGCCCTGGCCCACGCCTCACGCTTTGAGACCCTCTCATGCGCCGAAACGGCCTCTGCGATCTGAAACCCCACGTTCAGAACAGGATTCAGGGCCGTCATCGGCTCCTGAAAGATCATCGAGATCTGCGCGCCGCGAACCTGCCGCATTTCCGGATCGGAAAGTGCAATGAGATTGCGGCCGTTGAGAAGAACTTCACCGCCGACAATCCGTCCCGGCGGACTAACGAGGCGCGTTATCGACATTGCCGTCACGCTCTTGCCGCAGCCACTCTCGCCAACCAGGCCAAGGGTCTTACCCTTGGGTACGCTGAATGAAACGTCATCGACGGCTTTGACAATGCCTTCGTCTGTGAAGAAGTGCGTTTTGAGGTTTTTCACTTCGAGAACGTTGCTCAAAGCGTCACTGCCTCCTTGTACTCGCCGTGGACTCTCCGGAATGCATCGGACATTTCTCCGATCGTGGCATAGGCTTCGACAGCTTCAAGAATGAGAGGCATCAGATTGTCCGGGCCTCGGGCCGCATCTTCCAAACGCGCAACTGCGGCGCCAGCGGCGTGGTTGTCCCGGCCCGCGCGTACTCGAGACAAGTTTGCGATCTGGGCTACTTCGAGCGCGGCGCCGGAAATGTGAGTCTGGATCTTCTGTTCTTCATTCATTCGAAATTCATTCACGCCGACAATGATCCGCTCCTTCGCCTCGATGGACCGCTGATACCTGTAGGCGGATTCGTGAATCTGGCTTTGGATCCAGCCACTTTCAATCGCCGCAAGCATTCCGCCCATGCTTTCGATCCTTTTCAGGTGCTCGCTGACCTCTTCCTCGATTTTGCCGGTCATCGCTTCAATCGCATATGAGCCGCCAACGGGATCGACCGTATTTGTAACACCGGACTCGTAAGCAATGATCTGCTGAGTGCGTAGCGCCAGACGGGCAGCGTCAATCGTGGGAATCGCCAGAGCCTCATCTTTGGAATTCGTGTGAATCGACTGGGCGCCTCCCAATACGGCAGCCAAAGCCTGAATCGCCACGCGGACGACGTTATTGTCCGGTTGCTGCGCTGTGAGCGATGAGCCGGCAGTCTGCGCGTGAAATCGCAACATCCACGACCTGGGATTCTGAGCGCCAAAGCGCTCTCGCGTGATCTTCGCCCATATGCGGCGCGCGGCACGAAACTTTGCAATCTCCTCGAGGAATTCGTTGTGGGTATCAAAAAAGAAGGAGATGCGCGGCGCAAACGAATCGATGTCCAGTCCCCGGTCCAGCGCTGCCTGAACATACGCGATCGCGTTGGAAAAAGTGAACGCCAGTTCCTGAACTCCGGTCGAACCCGCTTCGCGAATATGGTAGCCGCTGATGGAAATCGTGTTCCAGTTCGGGACTTCGCTCTGGCAGTAAGCAAAGACGTCGGTGATCAGCCGCAGGGAAAACTTCGGCGGATATATATACAGGCCGCGGGCGATGTACTCCTTCAGGATGTCGTTCTGAATGGTTCCGTTGATGAGCTTCGGCGAAACCCCCTGTTTTCCCGCCACCGCAACATACATCGCCAAAAGAACTGCGGCCGTCGCATTGATCGTCATCGAGGTGGAAACGCGATCGAGCGGAATGCCTTCGAAAACTGTTTCCATGTCGTGCAAGGTATCGATGGCGACGCCGACTTTCCCGACTTCTCCCGCGGCAAGCGGATGATCCGAATCCATTCCCAGCTGCGTCGGTAAATCGAACGCCACCGACAATCCAGTCTGGCCGTTTTCAAGGAGATATTTGAAGCGCTTGTTCGTTTCGGATGCCGACCCGAAACCAGCGTACTGGCGCATTGTCCACAGCCGCCCGCGATACATGTCCGGCTGGATTCCGCGCGTGTATGGAAATTCGCCGGGCAGGCCGATGTCGTCCATACGGCTTAGATTACCGCACTTGTCTCAGGACTTGCCCATCAAGATAAACGGAGCCCAGTAGTAGGGATGCGGATACTCGGCTTTTACGGTGAGGACGGCTTCCTGAAGCGCCTGGGATTTCGAGCGGCCGGCCTGCAGCTCCTCATAAAACCGGCGCATCAGCTGCGCCGTGGAACGATCGTTGACGGTCCAGAGACTCACGACGAGCGACGGAGTTCCGGCATAGAGGAAACCTCGAGCGAGACCGAGAAGTTCGTCGCCTTCCCAGACGGCGCTCATGCCGGTTTCGCAGGCGCTCAACACCGTAAGCTCCGCGCCAAGCTGCAGATTGAAAATGTCAAAGAGATTGAGCCAGCTGTCGCCCAGCTTCAGAGAAGAAAACATCGGGTTGTCGGCGCGGAAGATTCCATGGGCGGCAATATGCAATTTGCCGGCCGTCTGGCCATAGCGGCGCAGCTTGTCTTCGCGCGCTTCACTGCCCACGAAGAACAGTCCTTTGGGCAGCAATTCACGAAGGGCTTCGACTTCCTCATTAATATACGGCGTCATCTCGTCGGCAACTGCAAGCACCAGGTCCTGCTCGGTTTTTTGGATCTTTTTCTCACGGCAGATTTTCAAGACGGAAACACTTGGCGCGCGCGCAATATCAAACGAATCGATCAGATATTCGGCGCCATCGTACAGAGCCTGAAACGGAAGGTAGTGCAGGAGACTATGTGGAACGAAGATCAACGACCGGCCTTTGAGCTTCGAGTGGATCGGCTCGATCAAATTCCGGTGCAACTCTCCAAGGTGATACTGAATCGCACCCAGCAGGTGCGCAGCGTGATTCTGCACATATACCGGTCCAAGGTGAAACTTTGAAAGCTGAAAAGTCAGGCCTTTAAGGGAGGTCCGAACCGCGCTCTTGGTCGTAAGATCCTGCACGACATCAAAGGTCTGATGTCCGATGATGAATGCCTGGAACCGATCCGCGATCGTGTAGTACTCGATCAGTACTTCATCGGGACCGAGCATGGCCTGCACTTCTTCGACCTGGGGAATCTTCATGCTTTGCAGTGTCGCCCAGCCCGATTTTTCCGATCCGACTTCCCGCAGCAGCTCAACCAGTTCATGTTCCCGGCGGGAAATCTCTTCTTTCGTGACGGTATCCGCCGCCGCCGCACGAGCGGTCGATCCCACTTCGTTCAGGCGGCTGTAAAAAATATTGAGCTCTTCGCGGATTTTCCGGATGCGCTGCAGCCTGGGAGATTCGTCCGGTCCGGCATCCCACACGGTCTCCAGATTCTTCTCGAGAAGATCGATCAACGTCCGCGACTTGGAGCGTTCGACAAATTGAAAAGCCGAGCGCGCATCGCCTCTTGTAAGTTTCAGGTTCACGATGTTTTCGTAAACCTGATACTTGTCGCGGCCGAACGACATCCGCATTTCATCGAGCCGGATGTTCCCGCGCAACGACTCCATCTGCTCGATCGCTTTCAGATAGAGCTGTTCGGCTTCAGCCGTGGCGCCGTTGACTTCCTTGAGCCGGCCGAGCGTGTTGTACAGCTGATACGAAACCCACGGGGCATGGTAGCCTTCGAGCTCGTCCAGCGCCTTCTGCGCTTCCCGCAGGGCGGGCGCAGTCTCTTCCAATTCCAGCCAGCTCTGCGCCGACAAGACACGCGCATTGGCTGCGCGCGCCGGCGCTTGCTGCTTTTCGAAAACCTCGGCCGAGCGCTGGGCCAGTTCCTGCGCGCCCGAAAACTGCTGCTGACGAATGAGGAGCTGCGCGCGCCACAGGTCGATCACTGCAACCCATACATCGTTTCCTTCTATGACGAAAATCGCGCGCGCGGCAACGAGGGCCTTCTCCGCGTCTTTGTCGTTGAGAAGCTTGAATTCGGCGATACCCTGATACGTCAGGCACTTTCCGGCCTCGTATTTATTTCCGAGTCTCTCGAAGGTTTCGTGCGCGCGCCCGGCGATACTCGCAGCGTCGTCGAAGAGATTCAATTCCAGATAAATCTCGGCGCGGTCCATGTCGCACAACCCAACGCGCCGCGCATCGTTCAACTCTTCGTGCTTTCGCCGAACCTGCTCGAGGATGCGCAGGGCGGTCGAATAATTGCCGCGCCTGAAGTGCATCTGCGAGATGCCACGATCCGCAATGGCGGCCCAGAGCGTCATGCCGTGCTTTTCGCAATGCTCTTTCGTCAGCTCGAAGGATTGAACGGCTTCATCGAAGCGATTCATTTCAGTCAGTACGTACGCACGGTTCAATCCGATCGATGCGATCGCCAGGAAATCGTCGGTGTTCTCCAGAGTCTTTTGTGCCCGGTCGTAATGCGCGAGAGACTCACTGTATTTGTTAAGCCGGTAATAGAGATTGCCAAGTGCGATCTCCAACCTGGAGATGTACTGTATGTCGTTCGCCTTGTCGAGCGCCGACCTCGCCCGCCCGGCTACGCTCAGAGCTTCCGTGTAGCGGCTGAGGTACATCAGGTTGTCCATCTGGGCAACGAGCGTTCGTCCAAGCTCCCCACTCAACCCGGCCTTTGCGAAAAGCTCAACAGCCTGGTTGAAAAAAGGCTCTGCATCGGCGGACTTGCGCATCGTGTAGAGAACCTGGGCGCGCGACCGGTTGGCGTAGGCCCAGGCGACGGGAGTGTCGACTAGCGATGCAACGTAGAAGATTGTCTCGGCGAGGATCTGTGCCAGATCCGGATCACGCGGAAGGAGTTCCCGGATTTTCGTCGAAATGGATTCGATGAGGACGTGAGTAGGCGTACCTGTAGCGTTCGAGATGAACGCCCGTTGCAGGGCAGCATCCCGAATCTGGGCCAAGGCGGCTAGAGACTCTTCGGGATTAGATAAGCTCACCGAGACCAACGATTCCTACGTCGCTATTCGGAATCCTATCCGAATTCAAATTTGCTTTAGGAGTTACCCCGGTGGACGCAAAACAGCGTGATCTGCCCTTCGGGCAAATCCACCGACAGATGATAAGTATCTTTCGGAACCTCGTCGAATGAGAACTCACCGACAACATTCGTTCTGGTGCGGTAACGAACGATTCCGTGGGACTCCAGCTTCACCGGAGTATTATCGAAGAACTTGGTGGCGCTGGACAATACCTGTCCAACAAGCGTAATGCGATCGTTCGCTTCCATGGATTCGATCTTGACATCCACATCCACATCGCCGGCACGGAACAACAACTGGCGGGGTGGCGCTCCCACACGGCGAACTCCAGCCAGCATCGGCTGGTCAAACGTGTCAAAAACGAGCGAGGCAACGAACTTGCGCAGGCCGCCAACCTTGGGTTGCATGACGGGCTGGAAAAGGTCGACTCCCCACTTCACCAGATCTTGCGGCGGTTCGAAAGACGAGTCTGCTTGAAGCCTAGTGATGAGAGCGTGGAATTCCTGCTTTACCTCCACGCACTCCGCACAACCCGTCAAGTGTGTTTCGAGTGTCGACTTTTCGACATCCGAAGCCAGTCCATCCATGTAATTGATTAAGTCTTCAACAGTTACGTGTCGCATTCCTTCGCTCCTATTTTGTCATCCGCCGGATTCATCACCCTCACACTATATTGAGCGCTAAGTCCTTATCAAAAATACAGAAACTTTGTGCCGAGTGCAAAAAAAAATTCCTACCTATTGATGCCTTTTTTCCGGAGTACGCTGCGCAATTTTTCAAGACACCTCGCCCGGTTTGGGCCGACGCTCGCCACGGGTATTCCCAGTCTCTGGCTGATCTCATCATAACTGACAGGCTCGATATTAAAGTACAACATTTCGATCAGAGATCGGCACCGTGCCGGTAATGTCTCGACGGCATCGCGGATACTCTGCTGCTTTTCTATCCCAATCTGCAGCTCTTCCAGATTCTCGCTGGGATCCAGAGGCTCTTCGGCCGCGTCTTCGGTTCCACTGTCCCGGTTTTTCTGTGCCTTTAGCTGAATGCACATCCTGAACGTTGTTTTCATCAGCCAGAGGCTGATCTTCCTGTCGTCTTTCACTTCATGAAGATGTTCGAGAAGCTTGACACACACCGCCTGAAAAATATCCGATGCATCGTGGGCCTCGAACCCGAATTTCTTCGGCACGGAATACAGGAGTCTCCGATAACGGAGGATCAAGGTCTCCCACGCCAACGCATCTCCGTTGAGACACAAAGCTATCAATTCCGGATCGGTGTGCTTCTTGTAATCGGCTAATTTCACTAGCGGGATTTCCTGGACTTCCAGAAGCTCTCAAGTGCGAAGAACAACATCACTCCTGAGGACAAAAGAACCAAAATGAACCGGCCCGTACCCACTTCCGGAGAATGAACATATTTCCTGTATTCTTGGATCGCTGCGAGAACGAACACGAGTCCCAGGATAAGAAACATCCCCCCGATAAACTGCAGCCACAGTTCCCGGAGCGTTCTGAGGAAATCGGCAAAAATGATTCTTAGTTTCCCACTCATGGCGGCTACAAACGTGCTGATAAAGAGACGTTAGCGTAACATTAAGACAACCAAAGAGAAGCGGGTAAATTGTGAATTGACCTAATTCCATCATTATGCGTAGGATGGATTTACATGCAAATGGACGACAATCTGAAGCAGCTGATGAAGGAACTCGGCGCGGCAATAAACGACGCCTTGTCCGAGTCGGAAGACATCAGCGAAGCTATCCAAAATGTCCGCAATGCCGGGTACGACGTCTTTCTCGTTCTCGAAGCCACGATTGGATTCAATAAGCGTTCGAAAACCGAAAATGGCGAAGAGGTCCCGGCGCTCACGAGCGCCGACATGAAGCTGAAGGTCACGGCCCAGGATCTGAAGTTTCTTCGTTCGTTGAAAATCAGTATCGAAGATCTCGACCAGAAGCAATAGGCCACATTTCCTTCACCGCATCGATCACCTCATTCACTTCAATTCTCTCGATTGGATTTGCGCGCAGAAACCGGCCACCAGGTCCATTTGGGCGGAAATGTTCCGGATAGCCCACACTGAATAGCCCCAGCGTCCGAACGCCTGTTGCCGGACCGAGATGCATCGGCCCGGTGTCATTGCTTACGAGGAGTTGCGCCGACGCGATCAAAGCCGTCATCTGGGGAATCGTAACGTCTGTGAAGATCTTCAGTTTGCCTGGATTCCGGCTCGCTGCGAGAAGTTTCTCCGCTTGATCCTTTCCTGATTTTCCAGAAATTACAATCACGCTTGCCCCGAAATTCGCGATGACAAAATCCGCGACGGCGGCAAATTTTTCGGGAGGCCAGATCCGCTCCGGCACAGGAGCATCGACATACAGTGCGAGCCACGGCCCCTCAGGGACAGCGCCGGCAGCCCACTGCTTCAGATCTTCCGGTATGGCGATTGCGTTTCCGGCGAAATGAGGAACCTGAACGACCCGCTGAAACATCTCAGCGACATGCAAGGTCTTGTCCTCGGGCACTGGCGCCTTGTTGAAGCAGAATCCCAGATGCGGCTCGAGGTACCTCTTCATTCCGGTTCTTATGGGCGCGCCGGACAGCCACGTCAACAAATTCGTTTCGCGAAAACCGTGAAAGTCCATCACCAGATCAAAATGTTCGCGGCGAATACTGCGCACCAGGCCGTACATTCCACGAATCGCCTTCCACGCCGGCCCATCTCGCATCGCGACACGATCGACGGAGATCACCTTATCGATTGCCGGACACATCTCCGCAATCGGAGCGCATCGATGGCCGGTGAGAAATGTGAGATGGGAGCCAGGCGACGCCTGTTTTAGAGACGAAAGGGCGGGTAGCAGCAAGATGACATCGCCGAGCCGCGCCAGGCGGATGGCCAGAATCTTCACGGCGCGCTAAGGAATGATCAGGCCGCTGGACTGCTGGGCGGGCGCATCGCGGCTGAACATCTCGGAGACCCAGTCGATGTACCGGCGGCTGCGCGGCCGGACACTGGAGTTTGCTTCGGCGGCGACGGTCAGGAAATCCAACACATCAATGGCTTCGGAAACCTTCACGGTGCGGAGGTTTCCCCCCGGATCGGGCTTCATCAGTTCGTCAAGCAGCGCCTTCAATCGATGAAACAGTGAAATCCGCGCCGGTCCTTCGGGCAGTGACTCATAGTAAATCCCGCTGGACAGGGTCCTCATTGTCACGGCGAGCGCCTTGTAGACTTCGATGACGTCCGTGTCCACGAGCCACGGGGCATTAAGACGCTCTTCGGCCACGGCCATGCAGACAGCATCCATGCTTTGATGGTTGCGCTCGACAAAGCCATTGTCGAACTTCTGAACCTTAACCGCCAAAACCGGGTCTGGAATCCGCCGTTCCTTCTCCATCTCGTACAAGCGGCTGGCTTTCAGATATGGGCACGGCGCCGGACAGTCGATCTCCACTTCCCGCTTCGTGCCGCAACAGACGGCACAAATCTGGACGTCCTTTGCCGGACAATATCGCTTGCCTGGGCGCTCAGAACACAGTGGACACAACGCCATAACCGGCGAAGTATACCTGAAGCACGGGGGGACTTAGCCGCAGATTACGCGGATTACGCGTAATCTGCGGCTAAGTCCCCCCGTGCTAAACTGTCTCGCTTTATGAATGAGGATCTTTACCAATCGCTGAAAACCCGCGTCCATGGCGAAGTTCGTTTCGACCGCGCTTCGCGGCTGATGTACAGCACGGATGCCAGCATTTACGAAATTGAGCCGATCGGCGTCGTGATTCCGCGGACGCACGAAGACGTATTTGCCACGATGGAAATCGCGCGGGATTTCAAGGTCCCGGTTCTTCCGCGCGGCGGTGGGACGAGCCTTGCGGGCCAGACAGTGGGTGACGCGGTCGTCATCGACATGTCGAAACACCTCAATCGTGTGGTCGAGGTCAATACCGAAGAACGCTGGGCCATTGTCGAGCCGGGCGTCGTCCAGGAACAACTGAATCTGCACCTCAAGCCGAAGGGCTTTCTCTTTGGCCCCGACACTTCCACGGCAAATCGCGCCACGATCGGTGGAATGATGGGCAACAACTCCGCCGGCTCGCATTCCATCGTCTACGGAAAGACAATCGATCACGTGCTTCAGATGGATGTCGTTCTCGCTTCGGGTGAAGGCCGGACGCTCGGTGAAATGAAGATCGAGGAAGCCGTGGCGCGCGGCGGCCTTGAAGGCCGCATCGCCGACATCGTTCACGCCAATCGCGGCGAGATCGACCGGCGTTTTCCGAAAATCATGCGGCGCGTCAGCGGTTACAACCTGGATGAGTTCGTTCGAAACGGAAAATTCAATCTTGTAAAGCTGATGGTCGGATCTGAAGGCACGCTTGCCGCGGTGCATCAGGCGAAGGTCCGAATTGAGCCCCGTCCGCCCGCAACGGCGTTGTGTGTCGTCCACTTTGCGGATCTCGTGGAATCCATCCGAGCCAGCGACATCATCCTGCCATTCAAACCCGCTGCGATCGAGCTGCTCGACGACATGATCATCAATCTCGGCCGCAACTCACTGGAGATTTCGCGCTTGATGGGTTTCATCGAAGGCAATCCTGCCGCGATTCTCGTTGTGGAGTTCTATGGCGAGAATGAAGCGGAACTGCGGTCGAAGCTCGACGCCATGGAAGCAGCCCTTAAGCGCGGGAAGGCAGGCTATGCCTACGTGCGGGCCTTCGACCAGACTCAACAGACAAACATCTGGAAAGTGAGAAAAGCCGGCCTCGGGCTTCTTCTCGGCATGAAAGGCGAGCGCAAGCCGATCGCGTTCGTTGAAGACTGCGCGGTCGAGCCGTCAAAGCTTCCGGAATTCTTTGTCAAATTCCGCGAGGTCATTCATAAGTACGACACGAGCGCCGGTTACTACGGCCATGCGAGCGTGGGCTGTCTTCACATTCGTCCGCTTATCAATACAAAGGACGCCCGGGACATTCAGGTCATGAAGGATATGACCGATGACATCACCGATCTCGTCATCGAATTCGGCGGCGGCATGAGCGGCGAACACGGCGACGGCCTGGCGCGCAGCCATCTAAACAGGAAGCTTTTCGGCGACCAGATCTACAAGGCGTTCCAGGATGTAAAGGCCGCCTTCGATCCGGAGGGCCGGATGAATCCGGGCAAGATCGTGAATGCGCCGCCGATGACGGAAAACCTGCGATACGGACCCGAGTACCGCACGCTCTCCATCAATACCCATTACGATTTTTCGCGGGAAGGCGGATTCGCAACTGCCGTCGAGCTCTGCAATGGCGCGGGGGTGTGCCGCAAGCAGAATGAAGGCACCATGTGTCCGTCCTACATGGTGACGCTCGAGGACAAGCATTCGACTCGGGGCCGCGCCAACCTGATGCGCGAAATCCTCTCGGGCAAATTGCCGGCGGATGACTTCACAGGCAAGGAGCTGTACGACACGCTCGACCTCTGTCTGGAGTGCAAAGGATGCAAGGCCGAGTGCCCGTCCAACGTGGACATGGCAAAACTCAAGTATGAATTTCTCGCGCACTACAACGAAGAACATGGAACGCCTCTGCGGTCGAGCATGTTTGCCAACATTCACGCCACAAGCAAGGTGGCAGCGCTGTGGCCTGCCCTGGCGAACTGGACATTGTCCAATTCCCTGGTCCGCGAGGCTCTGGATCGGTTCGTGGGCATTGATGCCCGCCGCAAACTTCCTTCATTCGCGCCTCAAACCTTCGAATCCTGGTTCGCAAAGCGCGATAAGTCTGAGATCCGCCATCGTCAATCCGAAATCGTGGGTAAGGTGGTTCTCTTCCACGACACATTTATCAATTACAACTACCCCGACATCGGAAAAGCGGCGGCCCAGCTTCTGGAAGCTGCCGGTTACGAGGTTCGTCTTGCCGAAAATCGCAAATGCTGCGGCAGGCCCATGATTTCAAAGGGCCTCGCCGAAGAGGCCCGGGAGAACGCGGACTTCAACATTCGCCAGCTTCATCGTTTCGTGAAAGACGGATATTCCATCGTGGGCTGCGAGCCGAGCTGCATCCTCACATTCAGGGATGAATATCCGGATCTCGTCAAGACCCAGGCGGCCGCGGACGTCGCGAAGGCGTCTTTTCTTTTCGAAGAATTTATTGTGAAAGAGAAGCAGGCTGGACGCTGGAAGCTTCAGTTCAATCGTCAGGAGACGAAAGCGCTGATCCACGGACACTGCCATGAGAAGGCGCTCATCGGTTCCCGGTATCTGAAAGAAACGATCGCGCTGGCATATCCCGTTGAAGAGATCGATTCCGGATGCTGCGGTATGGCCGGCTCCTTCGGATACGAAAAGGAGCACTACGACATCTCGATTGCGATCGGCCGACGCCGTCTTTTCCCGGCGGTAGAGAAGAATCCGGCGGCAATCGTCGTGGCGCCGGGCATTTCTTGCCGGCAGCAGGTTGAGCACGCAACGGGACGGCGGCCTTTACATCCAGCGGAAGCATTGCTGAAGGCTCTCTAGTCCGCCAATGCTTCGCCGTTATATCGAAAACCAGGAGATATTGCTTCACGGGCGGGACAGTAATCGTAAGTCGTTGCCGTTCGAGTGGGGCACAGAACACCTCGGCATTCAAGCAAATGGGAATTCAGCCACGGCGCTCCGCGATTACGTCTCCCGGGCGCTGCTGGACAGCTCAGCGTTTTACGCTTACGAACCAACCTCAAACTACGATTTCGACGGACAGATACTGAAGTTCCCGAGTGCGGTCGAGACTCCGTATCCCGAAAACAACACGGTTTGGGGCAGATTCTTCGATGCCGGCAAGGATCTCGCCGTGATTGTCCTGCCTCAATGGAACTGCAAATGGGATGGCCAGGTGGGACTCTGCGAGGCCCTTCAGCGCCAGGGAATCACTTCGCTGAGACTGAGTCTTCCTTATCACCATCATCGCAAACCGGAGCACCTCGAGCGGGCGGAATACCTTGTTTCATCCAACATCGGCCGAACACTGACCGCAGTTCGTCAGGCCGTGCTCGATACGCGTCGGTCCGCCGATTGGCTGTTCGAGCGCGGTTATCGCCGGGTGGGAATTGTGGGAACGAGTGTCGGATCGTGCATTGGATTTCTCGCGTTCGCGCATGACGACCGGTTTTCGACGGGCGTGTTCATCCACGTTTCAAGCTTCTTTGCGGACATCGTATGGCGTGGGCTGTCAACGAAGCACGTCCGGCAATCGCTTGAATCGGGCGTCGATCTCCAGCAGCTCCGGTTTCTGTGGTCGCCGATCAGTCCTTATCCGTTTATCAAAAGGCTGCGCGGAACAAAACGCAAAATACTCGCACTCTCGGGCCGCTACGATCTGACGTTCCTTCCGGAACTTTCGCAGCAGGCGTATGACGAATTCGACCGATGCGGACTCTCTTACCAACTGTCCTGGATGCGCTGCGGCCACTACACGCTGGGAAAGTTTCCGTTCAGCAAGCTTGCCGGCTATCGAATCGTGCAATTCTTAAAGAACGAAAGAAATTCCACAATCGTCTGAACAAGCCTGGGCGTTCCAACATCAACCGGCTGGCGACGGCGACGCACTCATCGCAAATGTAAACGTCATGACCGGCAACAAATACGAACCCGCTGACCACAAGCTTCACGAGCTTCTTCGTCCGAACCATTGAAATGCATTGGCAGGATGATCGTTCATCGTCATCACTTGAATCTCGTCATGGGCCAGCAGCTCGTATCCCTTTGTCAGCTCTTCGATCCATGGCCGCTGGTGGTGCCGCACGGTCACGCCCTCACTCAGATCAAAGACGCCGTAGGTCCCGTACTTCTTTTCACCCTCAATGTAACGTTCTATATTTCGAGCATCCGTTTGAAGCCACATGTCGCTTATATAAAGGATGCCGCCGGGGCGCAACACGCGTGTGATTTCGGCAAGGATTGCGCGCTGTCCGTCGTCAGTTGGAACAGAGGTCAGCACCGCAAACAACAGAACAGCGTCCACGGATGCCTCAGGCAGATCAACATTCCGAAAGTCGTCCAGGACCTCAAACGCGATCGCGGGAAATCTCTGACAGGCGGAGGCGATCATCGCTGGAGCCGGATCGACGCCAATGAGATTGTTGTAGCCGTGTGAATCGAGAATCCCGAGCGCTCGGCCATAACCGCAGCCATAATCGAGAACGCGGCTCGCTGGTTCCACCCATCGGCTGAATTGTTCGATGTTCACGGGGTGGGCAAACGGCTTAGACGGCCCGATTCGATTCCAGTAATTGAGCTGAAGATCGAGAGTCACCCTTACTAGTTTAAGCAATAACGTCTTGAGTAGTATTCCCCGCCTTTCTAAGGCGGGGTGGCTGCGCGTAGCGCAGACGGGGCGGTTGGTAAGGATGCCCGCGCAGCGGTCCTTTTTCTTGCCATCAGGACCGCGGGATCAATTTCAAATCGATGCTCTCCTGGCTGCCCTCGCTGACGCGAACGGGTTTGCCAAGATTTTCATACGTGCGGAGGAAATCGGGATCCTGCCAGGCATCTGCAGGCACATCGTCCCAGGCGAAGATCTTGTAGTCTCCGGGAGCCAGGCCGTCGAAATGAACTCGGCCGGATGCGTCGGAGCCGGCGGCATAGTACAGATCGAAGCGCTGGCGGCGCGGTGGCTCGGGAACCAAAACGACAGTGGCATCCGGGAAGGGCTTCAACGCGTCATCAAGAACGGCGCCATCCAGTGAGCCCGGGTTTCGGCCCACGACAATTTCGAGCCGGCCATCGGCAACATCGATTCGAAAAGGCGGATTCAGTGCGTCGATGCCGCCAAACCGGGCCGTTTTTACGTAGCTCTTAAATCCGCCCAGACTAACCTTAAGCCGATACTCCCCGGGTGTCACACCCGACAGAGTAAATGTCCCATCTGCTGCGACACCGGGAAGCAGGATCAATAGCTCGGGAGTGAAAGGCTCCCTGCGTAGCTCAACTCGAGCGCCCCTCACGCTTGTCCCCGTTTCGTCGGGCTGGGAATTCTCGAGAGTGATCCTGCCATTAATCGTCAACTGGGGCTGCAACACCAAGGAAACACCATCGACGTCTGATCCGCCCAGTTCCACGGGCGCATGCGCAGCAAGCCGGGCCCCTCCGCCGGTGCCGGGAGCGCTGGCAACAAGGTCGTATGAACCAGGAGCCATGTGACGAAATTCAAAAACACCGCCTGCACCGACGACGGCCCGCGCAGTGGATCCCGTCGCAACGGTACCTCGCCGCGGCACGAGGTTTATCGCCGCGCCAATCGCAGGCTGGCCGGTAAGACTGTTTACAATCTGTCCACGAACGCCTACCGCCCGCGCGTCGATCACGGGTAAATCCACGCCGGTATAGTTGATGCCCGGTGGCAGATCGATGAGCGACGCTCCTGCAGGATCCGTGGTTCCGGGATAATAAACAGCGAGATGAGTTTCAGGACTGGGAGCAGGCGCCACCACGTTGCCGTCGAATCGAACCGGCCCGGCTGAGATTCCGATAACGCCGCCCTCGACCGCAAACAAGCTTTCCGGTGGAATCGCGCTGATGATGTAGGGTCCGGGCGTCAGCCAGAAGAGGCGATATTCGCCAAGATCGTTCGTTCGTGCGGTGTCCACCACGATCAAAATACGCCGGCCATCTTGATACGTATATTTCAGGGCCTGGACATTCGCGTTTGTCACAGGATCGCCATACTTGTCGTAGAGACGCCCCGAGATCGCGCTCTTCGGGGTCAGGGACACAACGATGTCTTTGACATCCTGTCCCGAACCGAGCGTTATCTCCTTGCCCTGCGCGCCACGCGTCCGTTCGCCGTACTGAGCGGGAAGGTACGCATTGTGAGCCGCGGAAACGCGATAACTGCCGGGCCGAAGATTCTTAAATGAGAACCTTCCGCTGGCATCGGTCAGAGCCTGTGCGGCTCCAATGCTGACTCGAGCGCGCGCGACCGGCGTGCTCGTGCCTGCACGCACGACGACTCCTTCAATGGATGCGGGAGCACCCTGCAGGAGGAAGAGAAGGATGGCGAACAGCATTCCTTAGGAGACACCAACTTGCGGCGATTGTTCCAAGTAAAATTTACAAACTCTGTTCATCACGCACTCCGGGCATTTCGGGTTTTTCGGACGACAGGTTTCACGTCCGAGGTAGGAGAGTGACATTCCGAGGATGTGCCAGTTTTCCCGCGGCACTTTGTCCATCAATTGCGTTTCGATTTTTTCGGGATTTGTTCCCTGAGCGATTCCAAGCCGCGGAGCAACGCGCAGCGTGTGCAGATCCACGATCACGCCTTCCGGTGGGACGTTCATTTGGCTCATAATGACGTTCGCGGATTTTCGTCCGATGCCGGAGAATTGAGTCAATCCCTCCTGAGTCAAAGGAATATTCCTGTCGTCTTTGATTTCCTTCGCGGCTTTAGTCAACCACTGTGCCTTCTTCCGGAAACTTGTAACCTTGATAAATGGATAGAGATCTTCCGGTTCCGCTTCGGCAAGACTTGCCATGGACGGAAATTTTTCGAACAGCGCAGGGGCCAGCGAATTGATGTTCCGGTCGGAATCGCGCGAAGAGAGGACGACCATCACCAGCAATTGGTACGGGTTTTTGTATTCAAGAGGATGTTTTCGTCCTTTATATTTCTGGAAGAGCGGTTCGAGTTCCTTGTTCCAATTCAGGTCAACGGATTTCTTTGCCATAGGCGCTGCCTTTCGGAGAGAGAATATTCTCCTCCTTTTTAAGGCTGGACTGTCCAAATTAGGAGAACGGCGGAATTTCGGGTTGTCTAGCGGCAGGATAATCCCCGCCTTTTTAAGGCGGGGTGGCTGCGCGCAGCGCAGACGGGGCGGTTGGTAAAATCGCGAAGCCTCCTTATAGATTTCCGCGAAGCGCTCCTTATTAGTCGGTGCGCTGCGCGAGCATCTGTAAGGAGGCTTCGCGATTTTACCAACCACCTCGGCTGCGCTTCGCGCAGCCACTCCTCCTTAAAAAGGAGGAGAATTTTTCAAACCATCCGGAGTCCGTACTGGGCGCTGGTTTGAGCCAGGCACGCTTCAGGACATTCTTACCCACTACTGATTTCAGCCAGAATTGCGCGGGCGGCAGCGCGGTTCGCCTCTTTGACATATTTCCACGACAGAATGGATGTCGCAAACGCGACGATGCTTCCCATAGCGCGGAACACGTCCGCCTGCGCCGAGTCGCCGGCCAGCCATGGCCAGACCGCTTCGGCCAGAGAGATGCCCATGACGAGGTAAATCGCGGACTCCAGGATGACATAGCTCCAGTACCGCCGCTCCCCCTTCCGGAGTCCTTTCGGCAGACACCGGTACATCCGCTCCAACCTCGTTTTCCGCAATTTGGAAAATAACATTTGAATCCACTTGCGGCCGATAAAAGAGCCCGCTTGAACGGCGAACCATAGGCCAAACAGCACCAAAGTGTAGCCGCGGATCCAGTCCACGGGGTTGTGGGGCTTGTCGCTGACATTTTGCGCCACGAGACCGGCGAATGTGAACAGCCACAGGACACTCAGCCGCCATGTCCGCCAGAAAATCTGCTCGGCTGTCGTGTTCGATCCGGCATACGCCTCGTGCGGCATATCGGGCTTCGGGCGAAGCGCCATCCGCAAGATGACCATTAAGGGAAGACACACCAGTGAGCCGCGGTATAGGTCCGACATCGGCAAGGCCAGGGGCGGCGAGGTCCAGCCGGCCAGCGTCCGGCCGGCCAGCATGAAGACGCCGGCCACGATGCCATCGGTTACCGAATCCCAATAGGTGCGCACATGGCGATAAGTCCAGGCATCACGCAGCGTCAGCGCAATCAGGACCGATGCAAGCGTGATCGAAAGCTGCCACGGCAATGCCGATTCCCCAAAACAGAAGGTCACCAGGATCACGTGCAGGACAACGCCCCAGCGGTTGAACGCCGCAACGGCATGCTCCCAATAGGCCCATGCAACCGCCGATGCTGTTTTGCGCGCGGTTAGCGACCCCCGTTTCTGTTGCTCCTCCATTCCGTCGAGGCGATCGCCCCGGTTACCCGGTGGAAGGACTTTCTCAACGATCGAACGCGTGGACCGCCATTGTTCGGTTTTCATGCGAAGTCTCCCAGAAAGTCGGCCACGATTTCGGATGTCTCTTTCGCTTCCGCCAGGACGCGTTCAGCAGCGAGTGTGGCCGTGAAATACCGTCTACCTTTGTGTTCGGGGTCTGTCCGTGCGTCGGTCACCCGGGCCGTAATCAGTCCGAGACGTTCAAGCCGGCCCAGGGATGCGAACGTGGCGCCCAGAGACGCCGGCTTCCCGGATATGCCGCTGACCTTGTCGGAGATATTCACGCTGTAGCCGGCGCCGCGGAGTAGATAAACCGCGGTCAGCATCAGCTGATCGAATGAGCTCAACGGTTCGATTGGAGCCGCTGGAGCCAGCCGGCCTTGCTGCCGCGCCAGATCGAGAGCGTAGCTCACCGTTCGAGCTACCAGCTTTTCTTCGTCAACGACAACCGGATCCGGCTCCGGATCTGCGGCCCGAAGCCTCTGCAAGGACCAGGTCGCGAAATAGCGTGTCAGTTCGTCGCGGTATTGCGGATAGCGCTTCGACCACCGCACGAGGGCGGCATAGCTGGGCTCCTGCTCTTCGAGCATCAGGGCATCCAGGACATCTTCCAGAGTCATATTCGTATCCGTCATTGTTGTGTATCTCCATTTCTTGATGCTGCGCCCTGTCGGACTTGCGCTTCGCGAGCATCGCGCATCTGTTTCTTCGCGGTTTCAAGCGCATAGTTGACCTTCCCACGCGTTGCGTTGAAGCAGGCCATAAGTTCCTCGATGGAATATCCTTCGCAGATTTGGAGCCTCAGGGCTTCCAGGTGCATGGGATTCTTGACGACCCGGCGCATTTTCCAATACCGCTTGCGCCGGACAGCCTCCTCTTCGCGATGCAAAAGGTTCTCTTCCGGGCCGGCCCGGCTGTCGGCAATGGACCGTTCGAGCTCATCTCCGTCATCGTCATCATCGTTGTCAGGACGGGCAAGGACCTCGCGGAGGCCCCACGTGGTGGCATTGTGTTTTTCAACGGCGTCGTTCGTACGGCGTTCCACGGCTCGTCCGAACGCGATCTCGAGGAAATCGCTCTGCCGGGACGGCGTTTCGGCCAGCACGAGTTTGAAGATTTGCTGTTCGACTCGCCACAGGATGTCCTCTTTTGTGATGAGATCGAAGCCTTGGGCAAAGGCCCCGCCGATACCCCACACCCGCTTGGCGAGCTCAGCGGCAAGCAGACCGAAAAGCTCGTCGTCCCGGCCGTGAATCTCCCGGATCAAATAGACGAGCGTCTCCGCGTGAAGGTCCGGCGCCGCCAGAATCCATGCGGACTGCAGGAGCAACAACATCCTGACGATTTGGATTTCGGTCGCTTCAAATCTCGTATATGGTATCCCCTCCGGCGACATCGACGTCAGCGGACGCAATTCCAGCGCAGAACTCATAGCCCTCCTGAACGGACGAATCCCATCGTGGTTGTGTAACTTTTCTGACGAGAACCTTTGACTGTAAGGAGCTTCGCTATTGGCGAAAAGATACATCTATTCTCAAGATTCATTCGTTTTCTCCAAATCAAGTGTGTAGTCGCGGGCTTACGCCCGCGTTCGGTTGAACGCGGGCGCAGTGCTCGTTCACAGCAGATCTTCGACTTCGATCGCAGATGGATTGAGTGTTTCACCGGTATGCTCCTCATACGCCTGGGTCCCTCTGTAAACGAGTTGCAGCAACACGTCCTTGGTTGTTCCATTGTCGAGTTGCTGAGCCATGGAAATTGCCAGGTCAACCAGTTCAAGAATCAGGTTGTCGTTCATTTTTTCACCTCCTTTTTTTCAGATCCCGGATCGCGTTCGTCAGATCCACCAGGTTCTTGTTGAGTTGCGCGAAGTACGCATCGGAAGGCACTTGTGTCGCGATGGCGCCCCGATAGGTCAGCCACGACTCCCTTGCAACGTTGTAGGACTGAACAAGAACGTTCAGCGCGTCCTTCGATGGGGTGGGAAGCGGGCGGGTTTGGTTCTCCACCCGGGCTTGATTGATCACGCTCTCCGCGATCAGCAGCGTGTCATACGCGGCCGAGTCGGCGGTGTTCAGCGCTCCCGGGTGGATCGTGTAGTGAGCCGCGCATGCCGGCGTTAAGAGCAGGAGTGGCACGAGCAGCAGAAACGGCGGTGTTTTCAGCCCGGGAATCCTGCTTCCAAAAACCGTCGTGATATTCCCAGCCGTCGTATGCAGAAACCGGTACAGCCAGAGATACCCCGGACGACCCTTGGCATCAGGCTCGGGTTCGGGCATCGCCGAAACCGCAGCGGAGAACATCCAGTAAAACGCCACCGCGGCCCAGAATTGATGTTGCATCAAGAATTCAAACATTGGTTTCTCTCCTGAAGTTGTTCATTACTTTCCGAATGCCACCCGGCACAGATAGACATAGGCGGCTACGAGCAAGCCCTTGAGCCAGGATTGCAGGACTTCCAATTTGTTAACCCGCTCGGATAGCTTGCGGATCTCGATCAGTTCCCCTTCGATCCGCCCGAGCGCTCTGAGAATTTCGTTCAGTGCGTTCATCGTGAGTTTCTTTCCGCACGCGTTGGGGACGGGCGTTTGGGCGCCCGCCCCCGCGCTCAGCGGTCTAGGTGCACATCTTGATGACCGGCGCGCTCCAGTCGGAGAACCCCAGTTTTCCAAGAGCCCGCACCTGGAACGTGTAGGTCGTTCCGGGCGAGAGGTTGTTGATGGGAACCGCCGGTTTCACTGTGGCGAACTGCATCGTGGTCCAGGTGATGGCGGCGCCAGAAAGGGGAACCGGGGCGAAGCGGATGTCGTAGCTGCGGGCCTTGGGGACAGCTTTGATCAGGACCATGAGCTGGCCCGTGCTGCCTTGATCCACCGAATTGAGGGAAGGAACCGCTACGGGCTGCGCGGGAGTGCGTGTCGCCGTTGGAACGGCCACAAACCCGCTCAGCACAAACGTGTTCATGTCGCCCTTGGAAGCCACCTCGACGTAGTGTCCGAGGATGCGAAACATGATGGTCACGTCGATGCGCCGTTTGTCGCGCGCGGTGATGGCGGCTTTGCCTCCATCAAGCGCGGCAGCGATCGCAGCGGCATAAGCGTCGATTCCGGCCTTGAGGCCCGGCATATCGATAGGTGGGGAGGGATACTCGGCCGGATGGCCCAGGATTCCGTCATGCACCGCGTTGAGACGTGTGACAAAATCGGCGTCGAGCACCCCGGTCGTTGTCAGGACTGGCTTGATAATGTTGAGTTTCAGTTTTTTTGCCATTGGTTTTTCTTTCGGTTAAAGGTTTAGAGACACTACGGGCCGCGTGAAAAAACTGGGGTCAATACCAGCGGCTGCCATTGCAACCGTCCGGGGGATCATCGGCTAGAGAAGGGCGGCCCTCCTTCTCCCCAAACTCTAGGCAGGGGTCACGTACGCCGTATTTCTACTTCTTGTGCACCAATCTCTCGATGGTTGACATAACGGTAAAGCTCCGTGATCGATCGCATGATTCGCCGCCGCAGTTGCCGGATGTTTCCATCGCACCGCGACCTGGCGGCTGCCAGATGACTCAGCGCCCCCCGCGATTTCTTTGCGCCGGCGAGAACGCCAAGGTAGGCATTGATCGAAGAAGTCGCCTCCGTGATACTGGCGCGCAACAACGCCTCGATCTCGGAACTCATACTCAGCTCATCCCGCTTTTCCGCCAGCACCGCCGCCACGGCCTCGCCGACTGCCACCAGGTGGTCCGCTTCTTCAGGTAATGGATTTCTTTTCATGATCGTTTCCTTTCGCTCGTTTCTGGTTTTAAAAAACTCCCCATACTTAGTAAAACGGGCGAGGGTCGAAAATGAGTGAAAAAAGGATCGAGGCATTTCTCGAGATAGCCGATAAAAACCAGCATGTTAGGGACAGAAAAAAATATTTTGCGATGTAAATGGAGGGGGGCCCGGAGAGTCGGAAGTGGAGAACATTGAAAGTTTTTCAAAATCTTTCAAAGTTTTCTGAAAACTTGCGATGTTCCTCCGAGAACATTGAAAGTTTTTAAAGATCTTTCAAAGGTTTTCAAAATCTTTCAAAGTTTTTTAAAAACTTACGATATTCCTCCGAGAACATTCAAAGTTTCTCAAGATCTTTCAAAGTTTTTCAAAAACTTGCGATGTTCCTTCGAGAACTTTGAAAGTTTTTCAAAATCTTTCAATGTTTTCTAAAAACTTGCGATGTTCCTCCGGGAACATTGAAAGTTTTTTGGAATCTTTCAAAGTTTTTTAAAAACTTGCGATGTTCTTCCGAGAACATTGAAAGATTTTTAGAATCTTTCAATGTTTTTCAAAAACTTGCGATGTTCCTTCGAGACCCATGCCTTCCGGACTAGCTCTAGCGGACGAACCACAGGCGGACACCAGATTTCGACTATGATGGAGTGGCTAACTCCCACATTTCATGCAACTGATCGATGGTGGCTTTCTACTGTCCGCGACAGATATTTCCAGGCACCTTGCTTGCCGGCACGCGACGGGCCTGGATCTGAAGACCGCGCGTGGGGAGATCGAGCGGATCTACCGCAACGACCCATCGATCGAAGTCCTTGAAGAGCGGGGCCGGAGGCACGAGGCTGCATACCTCGCTTATCTCCAGGACCAGGGCCTCGACCTCCTCGTCGAAGGCGAAGGTCTCGAACGCACACGCGACGCGATGAGATCCGGCGTCGGAGTCATCGCGCAGGCCGACCTGCGACACGGCCGCTGGCGTGGGCGCGCCGACATCTTATTAAGGGTCCCCAAGCGCAGCAATCTGGGTCCGTGGTCCTATGAAGTCACGGATACAAAACTCGCAAGTGAGACCCGAGGCGGTACGATCCTGCAGTTGTGCCTGTACTCGGAACTGGTCGGAGAGATTCAAGGACGCATGCCGGACTTCACGCACGTCGTCAGCCCCGGCCGCGGCTTTCAACCCGAGACCTTCCGCCTGCATGACTTCCTTGCGTATTACCGATTCGTAAAATTGCGGCTCTCAACCGTTGTCGATGTGGCGAAGCCGCCAGACACGTATCCGGAACCGGTTGCGTACTGCGACGTCTGTTCGTGGTGGTCCGCCTGCAACGATCGTCGGCGGAAGGACGACCATCTTTCGTTCGTGGCGGGCATTACTAAACATCAGATTAAGGAAATGCGTCAGGACGGCATCACCACCTTGGCCGGACTCGCGAAGTCTCACCAGCAAGCCCGCCTTCAACTCGAGTTTCGCGAGACCGGAAGGCCTGTTTACGAGCTTCTCCCCGCTGAACCCGAACGCGGTCTCGCGCGACTTCCTGAGCCATCCGCCGGAGACATCTTTCTCGACTTCGAATCCGACCCGTTTGTTGAAGACGGAGGGATCGAATACCTTCTGGGCTACGTCACGCTGACTGCCGCGGGTAACCCCGAATACACACCCGCGTGGGCACTCGATAGGACGAACGAGTGCCGCATATTTGAAGAGTTCATGGACATGGTCGTGGAGCGTCGAAAGGAATATCCGGACCTGCACATCTATCATTACGCGCCGTACGAACCGGTAGCTCTCAAACGATTAATGGGCCGGTACGCCACGCGCGAAGACGAACTGGATCGCATGCTCCGCGCCGGGATGCTCGTGGATCTGCACAGCGTCATGAAGCAATCGATGCGGGCCAGCGTGGAACGGTATTCACTGAAGGATCTCGAAGTCTTCTTTGGATTTAAGCGCGAGACGGACCTTCGTGACGCGAGGCTCGCCCTGCAGGCAATCGAGCGCGGCCTGGAGTTGAGCGATGTGGACAGCATTCCGGGTGACGCTCGAACCGCGGTTGCCTCGTACAACCGTGACGACTGTCTCTCCACGCTCCACCTCAGGAACTGGCTCGAACAACTTCGGCCACCGGGACCACGCCCTCAACTTGAACCCGGTGACCCGAGCGAAGCCGTGGACGAAAAGCGTCAACGGACTCTGGCATTAATGAAGCGCCTTCAAGAGGTGCCAGGCGGTCTTTCTGACGACCGCTCGAAGCGTTCCGATGAAGAGCAGGCCCGATGGCTGCTGGCGCACATGCTGGAGTTTCACCGTCGCGAAGAGAAGGCGCCGTGGTGGGAATACTATCGGCTTCGGGAGCTAAATGATGACGAACTCCTGGAAGAACGGAAAGCGATTTCGGGATTGGAGTTCGTGAAGCGGCTCGAAGGAACCGGGAAGCTGCCGATTCATCGATACCGATTCCCTGCACAGGAAACGGAAATCCACCAGGGCGACAAACTCGAAACATCGAACGCAAAGTGCGGCGAAACTGTCGACATCGACATTGCGGGAGGCACCATTAATATCAAGAAAACGGGCGCAATGGCCGACATACATCCAACCTCCGTGTTTTCACACACGGTAATCGGCAGCGGCGTCCTCGCCGAATCGCTCTTCCGGTTGGGTGAGTGGGTCGCAGGCCACGATATCGATGCCCGCGGCAAGTACGGCGCCGCAAGAGATCTGCTGCTGCGTCTTGAGCGTATGGATCACGTGTTGCCGATTCAAGGGCCCCCGGGCTCCGGCAAGACGCATACAGGCGCTCGGATGATCTGTGATTATCTGCGAGAAGGAAAGAAGGTCGGAATTACGGCAGTAGGTCACAAAGTCATCCGAAAATTGCTGGACGAAACGCTGAAAGCCGCCAACTTTAAGGTCACTGCGATCCAGAAGGTTCCTGAGAAATCAAAACCACCCCATCCGAAGATCCTCGAGGCGACGGAAAACAGCCACGTCATCGAGGCGTTGGAATCGGGCGAGGCGCGCCTTGCGGCCGGAACCGCATGGCTATGGGCGCGCGACGAATTCGCCGGGGCGGTCGACGTGTTGTTTGTAGATGAAGCCGGTCAGATGTCGCTCGCTGACGTGCTGGCGGTATCGCAGGCCGCAAAACGCATCGTCCTTCTCGGCGATCCTCAGCAACTCGAACAGCCGCTTCAGGGCTCCCACCCGCCAGGTGTTGCGGTTTCGGCCCTGCAACATATCCTCGGCGACGCCGAAACGATGCCGCCCGAACGCGGGCTTTTCCTGGCTGAAACCTGGCGTCTTGCCCCGGCGATCTGCGACTTCACCTCGGAAGTCTTCTATGACGGCCGTCTCAAACCGCGCGCCGGCTGCGAACTACAAAAACTTACCGGCCCAACCCGATTCGCGGGAAGCGGCTTATGGTTCGTCCCGGTCGATCACGACGGCAATCAAAACAGCTCGATCGAAGAAACCGCTGCAATCGCCTGGATTGTTAAGGATCTGCTTCAATCCAAAGTCGGGTGGATCGACGCGGATGGCATCCAGCATTCCCTCACAGCAAATGAC